>Ga0172367_10000850_pt1 | contig 45916 bp, 49 predicted proteins | sample Lak10m_FD_114542 | JGI IMG/M metagenome (GOLD analysis project Ga0172367, IMG submission 114542) | Freshwater microbial communities from Kabuno Bay, South-Kivu, Congo - kab_022012_10m | ecosystem: Environmental > Aquatic > Freshwater > Lake | place: Democratic Republic of the Congo: South-Kivu...
ACCTTAATCGATAACTGCTGATTAGCATTATAGCCAGAGACCACAGAAATATTATCCTGATAATCATACTGAGCGTAGAGATTATAGTTTTGAGTGCTAATATCTTCAGCTAAAACTCCTTCCGCAATTACTGCCGCCATAATCTTGTTAACCCGCGCATTAAGCTGATTCAAAGCCTCTTCGGCTTTAGCTGCTTTATCGATCTGTACCCCTAAGTTAATGACCGCTAAATCTGGCTGATAGGCTACCCGACCCTGCCCGGTAACCGTCACTTGGCGATATTGGGTATTAGTAATGCGATCGCGCAAGATAGCAAAACTGACGACCGTGGCCAATAAGACCATGCCGACAATCATGACCACCGCTTTTGCCTTGTTCCCACTTTCAATTTTAAAAAAATTACTGTCCGACATAAATTTGAGGATGGGCAATAGATATCTATCACCGCCAGCATCCTATTTAATTATTTTTATTTTTAAATATTCTTTCCGCCAAGACTCGGGTAGCCTTTCAATGGCATAGCGCAAACTGGTACGAGGCAGACGCACGGCGAATTGATTTAGAAATTTAATCAAAACCGCTTCGTCTTTCTTGCCCACCTCTCGTAGCATCCAGCCCACCGCCTTATGCATTAAGTCGTGCTTATCTTTAAGCAAGATCTGGCTCAACTTCAGTATCTCTTTAAATTCTCCCGCCTTAATTAAAGCTAAGGTTGCCACCACTGCCATCCGCCGCTCCCAAAGATTGTTAGAGACGGCAAAACGATATAGCTGAGCACGCTCCTTAGGGTGATGTAAGAGATAGTCGCCCCAAACCTTGTAAGCGGATAAATCAACCAAATCCCAATTATTAAGGGCAAAGCGATGATTAAGATAAAACTTAAAAGCGGCTGCTTTTTCCTGTCCTGTCTTTGCCCGCTCATAACGTTTCACCATCAGCAAAACTCCAAGCAACCGCACTTCGTGATAGGGGTGCTGTAAAAGCTCCTCCACTAAAGTATCGGAAGCATCAATATAGTTGGCGACTAAGGAGCGAGTAAAAGGTACAGTTAGACCTAAGAATTTATCACCTTCACCGTATTGTCCCGGCCCAGTCTTGAAAAAACGGCTTAAGATTTCCGCCCTAGTCGGACTAGCAGCTTTAGTAAAAATGAGCCCTAATTGACGGTCATTTTTCAAAGTAATTTTAGGCATATTTATTAAAATAGACGAAGCTAGTCTAAAAGTGTAACAAATTAGGGCTTAATCCGTATGATTAGAGTAAAAATAGTCCTTTAACAGGCAGATCCCAACACTCCCGCTCTTTGCTGGTAAAAAGCTTGCCGTCAAGGAACGGGAGGGCGCTTTGTCAAAAAGAACAAAGCGACAGGCTAAGAGGTCGTCACTCTTTAGTCCCCTCTTCTTATAAACATTAATTTCAAAATTATGTTTAAAGAATTAAGTGGATTTCTAGGAGTCCTAATACTCCTCTTAGTCCTGAGATGGGCCCTGCCCCCCGATGCGAGCGCCCTTGCTGGCGAAATCTTAGTGAAGATCCTAACGATCATCCGAGATTTGCTAACGCAAGTGCCCTCCTCCTAACCCATAAAAGCCTTCTTCCCAGAAGGCTTTTTACTTATTCTGCTGCTGAGATTACCCGCAGAGGAACTTCTCCCCGCCACAACTGCTGACCGTCACGGGCAAAGAAAATTAAAGTATTTTTTGCTGGTGAAATAATCGGTTCATAAATACGGTCATAAGGACGAGTTTCCCGGCCATTAACTACTAAAACATCTTTAGCGCCGCTCACCCGCGCCTTATAGACAAAATAACCACTATCAGGGGTGAAAAAGCGGGGATTAAAAATCCAATCATAATGTGCACCGGCCACGCCATCAACAATCGCCCACTCCTTACCACCATCTTTAACGGTATAGGCAAAATGTTTAGAGTCGGCGGAAAATGACCAAAAAGTAATCTCATCTACTAAGGGGCCGGCGCTTTCATCTAAAACCAATTGCTGTTTTGCTTCTGTTTTTAAAACGTAGGCAAAACGGCGACCATCAGGTGATGCTAAAAAAGAAGACTCTCCCGAGGTGGCTAAAGCGGGTAATTCCAACAAAGCTGTTTCTGTAAAAGTTTCACCTTGAAATAAAGCAGGAACAACTGCAGCTGGAGTTGGCAGAGGCAAAGGCTCTAAACGCTGCAAACTATAAGAGAGCACAAAAAGAAAAATAGCGGCCGCTATCGTTAAAAACAACATCGTCCAAGTGAGACGGCGCTGATTCTTATCAAAAGTAATAACGCTTTTCTTTTTAACAGGCATAATAATTAATTTGATATTAATATTATACCAAATCTCTTCTAATAATGATATTCTTTGCCAGTCTTTATCAGCAGACCCCGATAGACCTGTTCCAAAAGAATGACTCGGGCGAGTTCATGAGGAAAAGTTAGAGCGGATAAAGAGATGGCCGGATATTTTTCTAAAAGCTCTGGCGACCAGCCCAAAGCACCACCAACAACCAAAACTAAATTGCGACCATCACGCTCTTCTAAAAAATCAGCAAAAGCCAAAGAATCAAAAAGACGGCCCTTTTCCGCTAAAAGAAAAATCTCTTCTTTTTCATATCTGTGCAAAACTTTTTCTAAGGCTTCTTTTTCTAAGTTTTTGGCTTGCTTCTTATCATTTTTACCAAAAGAAGCCGCTGCTATTTCTACTAAATGCAGACGGGCGTAGGGACTGATCCTTTGACTGTAATCTTGGGCTAGAGCCTGCAGAGCCTTATTTTTCAAGGGTCCAACAGCTAAAAGAGTAATATTAATCATAAGTTGATTATAGCAGATACGCAAAAATTTATTTAGGTCAAGACCTAGGCACTACTTGACAAAATATTATTTTTGTACTTAAATAAGAACATTCTTTATAAAAACCATAGATAATGACAAAAAGCAAAGAATCTCGGAAAACAGCTCAGGATGAAGATCCTGTCGACAAATTATTTAGACTTTCGGAAGAAGCAATCATGAAATCACCCGGTGAAGAAATTTGCCGGAATATTCTTGATTGGCTTCTCCAAGGAGCTATTATCATTGCCACCGCCTATAAACAGGCCCCACGGAAAGAAAAAAGCTTTCAGGCCAACCAGGCGAAAAGGTTTGAAGAAAAGTGGCAAAAATTACTTTCAAATTTCCAGTTATACGCTGACCCCGCTACCCTGCGTTTCCACAAACTCCAAATCGAAGAAAAACTTCAATCAGTTTTGGAATTAGCAACTGCCCTCTAAAAAACCCTGTTTTCTCGTTTTCGCCCCGCACTCATTGAGTCGGGGTTTTTTCTTGAAAAAATGTAACAATTAAGCGGAGTTTCCGTATATTTATATAGATATAACGATATGCATTTACTCAAACAGAACCACAACCTCAATTCCCTTAAGCCGATCACCTGTGACCGGGCTTTTGTTGGTATGAACGACCCTTGGGGCGGGATGGGACTGTCAGGTAAATACCTGGCCTTCTGAGTAATTACTTAGAAGTGCCAATCAAAAAAACCACAGCGAAATCTCGGTCTGACGGAATCAGGGCCGAGATTTTTTATTAATATCCTTTTAACCCTAAAACCCTAAATCTATGAAAATCTCACTGCTCCGTACCTTTAAAATTATGTCCTTTCTACTAACTGCGGCTCCCGCTTTCTTTTTCACCACCTATCAGCTCTTTTTAGCGGGAAAAGGAATTAGCATTTTGGAAATGAGCTTGATTAACGCCGCCTTCATGTTTAGCGTCTTCATCCTTGAAGTGCCCACCGGTGCCTTTGCTGATAGCTTTGGCCGCCGCCGCTCCATCATCTTTGGCTGTCTTGCCTGGGGCTTGTCCTTCTACGTCTACTTCTTCAGTGACCATCTCCTCGCTTTCATTGCCGCCGAAATTATCGGCGCCTTCGGCTATACCTTGATTTCCGGAGCTTTAGAGGCTTGGATTGTCGACTCGCTGCACTGGCAAGAAAGCCAAATTTCGCTAGAGAAAATTTTTCGGCAAGAAGAACACTACAAACAAGCTGGAGTCATTCTCGGAAGCTTTACCGGTGCCTTAATCGGTGGCTATAGTCTCGCCATACCTTGGCTCTTGAGTGGCACCGGCATGATCTTAGCCGCTTTGGCCGCCTTTATCTTTATGCGCGAGCCATATCGCCAACGCCACCGCCTTAGTTTTTCTTTTAAGCCCCTACGCCAAACAGCACAAATTAGTTGGCAGCAAGGCAGAGGCAATCCTGCCTTCTTGCGTCTAGCCGCTATCAGTGCCGTGCTGGCCATGAGTGTCCAAGCCCTCAACATGCAATGGCCCCTACTCTTCCGTGAAGGCTTCAAAATGCCGATGTGGAGCCTAGGTCTAATCTTTAGCGGCATTGCTCTGGCCGCCGCCTTAGGCGCCCGTTTAGCCCCCTTGGTGGCGAAGAAACAGAGACACGAAGGCCAAGGCCTAGCTTTCGCTTTTATTATCACGGGCTTAATGATGATCTTCAGTGGCCAAATTACAATCTTTCTGCCCGCCCTTCTCTTTTTCCTTATCCATGAGCTGGGCCGTGGCCTCTTTGGTCCTTTAAAAAAAGCCGCCATGAATCGCCGCCTTGAACAAGAAAATCGAGCAACCATGCTCTCTTTAGAATCAATGGGCGTCCATGCCGGCGCCTTTATTGGACTCTTAGGGAGTGGCTGGATAGGCAACCACTATTCTATCAGCTTAGCTTGGACTAGCTCCGGTCTACTCCTCATTCTCCTTGCTCCCTTCATTTGGAAAAAGGGACTATAAAAGGAAGCTTTATGCTTCCTTTTTTAATACAAATATTTATTTAGATTTTAGGAGCGGAAATGAGAATAGATATAGGCGCCAAGAAAGAGAAGGAAGCCGGCTAAAACAATACTGGCACCAGCTGGTAAATTAAAATTGAGGGCGGCTAATAATCCCAACCAAACCGCCGCCAAAGCAAATAAAGCGGCACTAGCCAAAGCCCAGCGAAAATTTTTTGCCCCTTGCAAAGCTGCGGCCGCCGGTAAAATTAAAAGAGCCGAAACCAGCATTACCCCCACCGCTTTTACCGCCACTGCGACCGTGAGAGCGCTCAATACCAACAAAATACTATTAAGCCAGGCGACTTTCACGCCCATAGCTCGGGCGGACACTTCATCAAAAGCTAAAGCAAATAAAGGGCGGTAGTAGTAAACAAGAAAAGTCAAAGTTAATAAAACTAAAAAGATAAGAAAATAAATTTCACTAATTTTTACCGCCAATAAACTGCCAAAGAGATAGGAAAAAAGGTCCACGTTAAAGCCTTGAGCTAAACTAGCAATAACCACGCCGCCCGCCACGCCAACCGCGGAAACTATGCCAATCGCAGCATCGCCGTAAATCCGCGCCCGCTGACTAAGTTGGAAAATAAAAAAGGAAGCTAAAAGAGTTAGGGGCAAAGAAACATAAAAAGGATAGACGCCAAAAAGCAAGCCTAAAGCAACGCCGCCGAAGCTGACATGAGCAAGGCCATCGCCAATTAAAGATAACTTGCGCAAAACTAAAAACACCCCGAGCACGCCGGCCAAGACCGCAATTAAAGAGCCGGCGATTAAAGCCCGCACTAAAAAAGAGTATTGGAAGAAATTTAAGAATTCCATAAATTTAAGATAAAGGGTCGGGGTGAGGAGCGTGCTGATGACAGATTAGATGTTGGGCGAAGTCACCAAAATAAGACTGCATAGCGGGAGAATGACAAAAATCAGCAAAGGGTCCAAAAAATATTAACTTAATATCTAAATAAAATAAAGAATGGGCATAGCGACCAATATCAGCTGTATCATGAGTAACCATAATAATCGCCGTTCCCTTTTCTTTATTTATTTTTTCTAATAAAGCAAAAAACTTTTCTCGAACTTGCGGGTCTAAAGCCGTCGTCGGCTCATCTAAAATTAAAAGCTGAGGCTCACGAATTAAGGCGCGCGCTAGCAAAACTCGCTGCTGCTGACCGCCAGAAAGACGGCTGAAAAGTTTAGACTCCGTCTCTGACATCGATAAGTCTTGCAATAAATTACGGGCGCGCTCTTTAGCTAAATCAGCGGCAATCTGAGGCATGCCCGCTAAGCCACTAACTACCACTTCCAAAACGCTGGCTGGGAATAATAAGTTATGTTGATGTTTCTGAGGTAAGTAAGCAATCTTTTCCCATTGCGAAAAATTACTCAGCTCTTGGCCAAAAAGCTCAATCTTCCCGCTATTTACTGACGTCAAGCCAAGCAGGGCCTTAACCAAACTGCTCTTCCCAGCACCATTAGGGCCAGCCAGACCGATATAATCACCGGCCGACACTTGAAAGGAAACATCTGTCACTGCTGGCAAATCGTTATAAACCACACTTAAATTTTCAACTTTAACAATTAACGACATAGGAGACCAGTGCGAAGCTGCTTTAAATTAGACTGCATAATATCAAGATAAGACAAACCATCTTTTAGATCGTCTTTACTTAAATTATGGGCGGAATTAAGTAATAAAATTTTAACTCCATTTTCTTGAGCTAGAGCCTCAGCTAGCTGTGGATTTTCCAGCTCTTCCGCAAAAATATATTTTACGCTAGTTGATTTAATTAAATCACTTAAAGCGCGCAACTGCTGAGGACTGCTTTCAGCATCCGGAGAAAATCCTTGAGCAGCTTCATACTTTAAATTATAGCGGCTAGCAAGATAACCAAAGGCATAATGACCGGCAAAAATAAAATTATTTTGCTGACAGTTATCCAAAGCTTGCCGATAGTCTACATCTAATTGATCGAGATGACTCTGATAAGCTTCTAGACGTTGATTATAATAAGATTTTCCGGCCGGATCTAATTCCGCAAGAGCTTTTGCCAAGCGACCGGCAGCCTTTGACATAATCATCGGGTCAAGCCAAATATGAGGATCAAGACCGGAATGTCCGTGTTCATGTTCATGCTCTTCACCATCTTCTTCGTGTTCATGCTCTTCGCCATCTTCTTCGTGTTCATGCTCTTCACCCTCTAATACCGCTAAATCCTGCCCAATAACTAAGCTCGCCGGAGCGCTACCGTCTAAACCGTCTAAAATATCCTGCGCCCAAGGCTCCATATAATCACCGGTGTAAATAAAAAGCTTAGTTTTGCTTAAGGCAATCATATCGCTAGGAGTAGGCTCAAAAGCATGGGCTTCCACTCCCGGCGGCAAAAGTAATTTTGCCTCTACTCGCTCACCGCCGATTACTCGACTTAAGTCATACCAAGGGAAAAGACTGCTTACGACGCTGATTTTAGCGGAAGGCACAGAATTATCAACAACATTTTCACTTTCAATACCAGTATTAATATCTTCGCTTTTTTGAGTTTGCCAATTAGCGGCCGCGAACCAAGCAGCGGTGGCAATAATGAGAACAAAAATTCCCATGAAAATAAAACGTTTAGGCATATTTTTAAAAATTAATAAAAAAATTATTTTAAAATAGCGGCACAATTTTTACAAAGGCCGTAAAATTCTAGGACATGACGCTGGACCTTAAAACCAGTGGCGGCAGCAATCTGCGCCTCCTCTCGACGAAGACTGTCGCAAAAATGGACTGCTTGAATTTTTTTGCAAGCAGTACAAACCAAATGATGGTGATGATGGAGATTAAGGTGATAAAGACGCTCATCGCCATCTAAGCGTAAGACTTCTAAAACTCCACTTTTTTCTAGAAAAGACAAAGAGCGATAAACGGTAGCGCGATTAACACCCGCCTTCTTCAAGGCCGGTGACTGTAAAATATCTAAGGCGCGCAAGGGGCCGGAGGCCTTAGCTAAGACAGATAAAACTAACTCACGGCCGCCGGACAAACGACAACCCTGCTCTTTTAAACTTTTAATTAAGTTGACTAATTCTTGTTTAGACATATTTTGCGACTCAGTCGCATATACTATAGCACCGCCCCGCCCGCCTGTCAAACATCAATAAAAAATCCCGGCAAGCTTCATGCTTACCGGGAGGTAGATAAAAAATAACACTACTCTTCGTCAATCTCGGGCCCAGATATTTTCTCTCCCCTTTTACACTCCTCCCAATAAATAGAAAGTGCTAAAGAAAAGAATGCAGGAATAAAAGCTAAACCCGCCAACCACATGTAGGGTCCAGGGAAAAGTCTTCCAATCCAAGGCTCCTCGTTTAAGAGTAAAGGAATAATGTTGAGGACTCTCACTAAGATATTGACCATCCAGATTAGAAAAATAAACAGATACCCAAGAAAAAGTAGCTGCAAAAGACCGAGGGCATAAGTATCCGCTCTAGTATTTTTAAAGAGCAGATAAAGCAACCAGGAAAAGCTTAGTAAAGCAATTAAATAGGTGGCAATAATTTGCAACCAAGGACTGCCAGCAAATTCCTGACGTACACTCATGATAATGAGTATGGCGCTCAATATCAGAGCAAGGACATACAAAATTTTTTTAAAGATCATGGCTTTGTATTTGAAGGTGACTACTACTTAATAGCCTTATTTCATAATAAAAAATAGACAAAGTCAAGAAAAACTAGGTTAAAAGCAATAATTTATCAAAAAATAGCAAAAATAATGTTCTAATATTGACTAATATTAATAAATATGATATATTTTTACTCTAAACTAGTACCCTAAAAATCTATAAAAAGTGGAAAAAATAGAATTCTTAAAAGGTCTCTATGAGGCTTCAGCTGAAGGCGTCATTATCGTTGATGCCAGGGCGACAATATTATGGACCAACAAAACGGTCCGTGACTTCACTCGAGCGGAAATTGAAGGACAAAATGCCCTTACCCTGCTCAACCAGGAGGCTAAATGGCCGCCGGTAACTGACCAGTCAGTACGCCGGACATTCCAGGGCGTAACGATTGAATACATCATCACACCTCTTCCGGATTCTTCTGACTACATCATCTCCGTTCGTAACCTTGACGATGCCAATGGCATTAAAAAGGAAATGAAGGTCAAGATGGAGGCTGAAATTGAAAAAATCATGGGACAATTTGTCCACGATTTATTTACTCCGCTGACTGCAGTCATGGGCTTTCTCCAGATTATTGAAGAGGACATGGAATCAGAAGACCCTAAGAAAGAATTTGTGGAAGCCGCTTTAAAAGCAGCCAACAAACTGCTGAAAAGCAGAAATAACTTTTTGGCGTTAAGCCGAATCGCCAAGGGTGACCACCGAATCAAGAGAGAGAAACTTAACCTCTTCAAAATAATTCAAGAAAACAAGAAAAATTTTGAAGCAAGCAATAGTTTTAAAATTTCCCAAAGGCCAATCATCGGGGCACAATTCGAAATCATGGCGGACAATGATCTATTAGATATTGCCATTGGCAACGCTCTGAAGAATGCCGCTGAAGCCATGCACGAACAAAAAATCCTGGACGAAAAAATTATTATCAATTTTGGAAAGATTGATGAAATGGTAATAATTTCTATAGTCAACCCGGGAGAAATTCCGGAAGAAGTGCGTGAAAAACTATTTAAGGAAAACTTCACCACCAAAGCCAATGGCAATGGCCTTGGGGCGCGAGCTATCGGCCTGGTAGCCAAAGCGCACGACGGAAACGTCGTGGTAAACAGGCTAGAAGATGCCGTGGAAATCAAAATCACCTTTCCCGGCTAAACACGCTCTTTGCAAAAAGACCGCTGACAATTGTCAACGGTCTTTTTCTTTTAAGCAAGCTATTCAATTACAAATTCTATAATCTCTCCCGGAAAGAGAGTGCGAAGAGGCGGTCCCCAAGTACCGGTACCGGCACTAGTATTAGTGGTCATACCCTCATAATCTTCTAGACCATAAGAAAAACGACCGTAGAGCAAACGGACAAAGGCGGAAAAAGGAAAAATCTGACCTCGATGCGTATGGCCGGATAAGAGCAATTTAGCGCCGAGGTCTTTAGCCTCCGCTTGATCAACCGGGACATGATTAACTACAATTCTCACTAAATCCGCCTCTGGGCGCAAACCTTGAATCTCTCGGCGCAAATTACTATCTTCCCTGGCTAAATAGTTAAAACCGATAACTTCTAAGCCAGAGACTTCTTGGGCGGCATCACTGAGAACAATCAAGCCGCCATTATCAGCGGTTTCATGCGCTACTCCTAACGGTACATAATAGTCATGATTACCAGGGACAAAAATTGTTGGGACGTAAAACTTTTTAAAAACCGGCACAAACTCCGTTAAAATCTCATCGCTGCCGTCAAAAAGATCGCCACTGATAATAACAAAATCAGGATTAAGAGCATTAGTCTGACGGACAACGCGTTCAAGCCAGAAAGGACGATAAACCGCTCCCAGGTGAAGATCGGAAAGCTGAACAAAGCGCTTCCCTTTTAATTCCTCCGGCCAACCCTGTAAATAAACAGTTTTTACCCGCGGATAAAAAGCATTATAAGTTCCTAAAGTAAAAAATACTAAAGCGATAATTACAAAAACACGGGGTAACAAAAGAGGTTTATTTTTTAAATATTTACATCTACCCAAAAATAAACGTAGCACCCAGGCCAAGACCCCAAAAAGCATTAATTGGGATAAAAGACCAAAAAATACCGCGCTTAGAACATAAAGAGCGGCTAAAACGGCACTATCGCTACGGTGCAAAACCATGAAAGCCCCTAAAAAGAAAACGGTAAAGCCGATAAATACGGCTAACAGATAGAAACGGCGATTATGTAAGCGCGGACAAGCTTCCAGGCAAAGACGCCAAGCAAAATAATGGCCCAAGCTTACTAATGATAAAAAAGCAAACAAAGAGATTATAATCATAAATACAAAAAAATTAAAAATTGTATTCTAATCATAACATAATTATTCAAGAATAAAAAAACGGCCCCCTTTTTAGGGGACCGCAGTCTAAAGTAATTAAAATACAATTATGCTTATAGCAGTTTATCTGCTAATGAAGCGAGTTCACTTCTCAGCGTCTGCTCAAAATTGATAATAGCCACAATTGGCTGGTTTTTGAGTTTAGCGATAGCATAGGCTAAGCCGGAGCTTTCCCGCGTTAAGCTAGGATTATCAATTTGACCAAGATCGCCGGTAAAAACAATCTTGGTGCCTTTAGCGGGGCGGGTGGTAATTGCTTTAACTTGTTTGCGCGTTAAATTCTGCGCTTCTTCAACAATAATAAAACAATTTTCAAAACTAGCGCCTCTTAAGTAACCTAGAGGTTGAATTTCAATACCATTGTCAGCAAGCATAACTTCGGTTTTAATAGTCGGATCAAATTTAGCATTTTTTTTCGGCTTATTAACAACCGTCAAATTATGCCTAATGGCTAAAAACCAAGGACTTAACTTGCGATCAACATCTCCTGGCAGGTAGCCTTGATTGTCGTCATTGCTTAAATGTACAGTCGGCCTAATTACTAAAATTTGATTATAGAGTTTACTTCTTTTCTGATGAATGGCAGCGGCTAAAGCCAGTAAAGTTTTACCGCTACCAGATCCCCCTTGAAGAAAAACAGCTGAAACACCAGGATCAGACAAAGCGTGCAAGGCAGCGATTTGTTGCCAGTTGGAAGAGCCATTATTCTTAGCGGTAATACCAGCAAGATTGAGACTGGGATTAAGAATTTCTAATCTGTCTTGTCGACGCAAAGCAACACCATAGACACCCGTTTCTTTGTTCTGTTCTAAGTTAATAGTAACCGGAGAACCAAAAGGAATCTTTTTTTTATCTTTAGTCGAAAGTTCAAGATACTCGTCTTGTTGATCTTTTTTTAGCATCTCTTGAGAAGCATGATAATTAATCATTGTAAACTCTTTTTCTTTCAACTTAGTAATATCTCTCTGATAGGGTTCACAGGAAAACAAACTAGCGTTACCAAAAATTTTAGCACCTATACTCATGCCGTAATCATTGGTAATCAGTTTAACTTTTTGATAAGAAAAATAAGGGCTTTTAGCATCCCGCAATTTCCTAACGACAAAGAAAGCAGTGGCTAAAATAATATGATCGGGAATACTCTCTTTTAACTTCTTTTTATCGATGAAGTAAGTGTTAGTTTCCATGACCACATTATTTACTCTCATAATTAGATTGTAAATGTTTTTAATGGCTAAGCCTGCCTCCCAACCAACTTCTTTAGACTTTTTTAAGCCATCAAGCTCTAAGAATGCCTCCCAAGGAACGACAACTAAGTTGCCCCCGCGCATAAATTGCTTGAGACAGTCTGGATCTTGAATCAAAACATTTGTATCGACGACAATAATGTTTTTTGTCGTCCTAGCTTCTAAATTGCTAGCCTCACTTTCCTTTTTAACAGTAAAGGCTTTTTTCGCCACACCCTTATTTCTCTGGGCGGGCAAACGCTTTGCTTTTTGTTCCATGGTATAAATATTTAGTGAAATTGTTAAGTTACAAAATTATCTGATTAAATCTTAAGGCTATGGCAGATATCTGTCAAGTCTAACTAAGCTTATATTTACGCGAAAAATAAACAAAAAATAAAAGCCGGATAGGTCCGGCTAAAAATAAAAGAAAATTAACATTATCTTAATAAAGTTCCGGATGAATAAAAGGAAGAAGAGCGAGAATACCGGGCTGAACATAGAGACTAGTGCGCGTAATTGCTCCTTTAGTTAACTGACCAACGGCCCCGATTTTCTGTTTAGAATTTTCTTCATTAAAGAGAATATCTGTGGCATCGCCCACTTCCAATCCCTGCTCAATTACTAAAGCCCGCAGACGCGGCGGAGCGAGAAATAAAGCGCTACAGGCCTTTCCGCTTTTATGGCCATCAGTTGCCACTACCCAAGCAAACTCTTCCATTACCCCCTCATTATCTTCAATCCCCGCTTCAAAGGCAATATAGAAATCAGCTCCTGGATGAAGAGCTTGAGCGGAAACCAAACGGTTCTGAGCGCCTTGCAGGGTTTCAGCTTTAGAAAAAGGCTGATTAGGGACACCAGAAAGAGCGGCCACGCCGCTAAAAACAAACTCTTCACTAGGAAAAGCCTGGCTAAAACTAAGACGAGCAGCCTCTAGCTTCACAGGGTTCAAGGAAGCAACAACCACATTTTTCATAAGGAAAAAACTTATTCTTTACAAGAAAAACTCTTTATATTATAATACTATATTCTTTAAAAATAACCAAATAAAACCCTATTGCTATGAAAAAGTTTAAAAACAAGCTTTTCCTGGCAATTAGTGTCGGGACGAGTATTATCATTTTAGCGCTTATTTATCTGCTCAAAGAAAAGGGATTAATTAATCTGCCAGCAATTGAGTCAGTCAGACTCTATGACAATTATGACTATGCCTTCGGCGCCCCTGAATTCTTTCATTTTCCCCGACCTTATTCCCGTTTTTGGGATTTAGTCATCTTCCCCGGCTTCATTGCCCTACTCCTCTGGTCAGGGAAAAAATCTTGGCCAGAAGCGAATCCCTGGATAATCGGGGTGGAAATTCTGATAATTATAGTCATCTCTTATTTCCTTGCTTCCGGAGTAGTGGCTTTAGGAGCTGTTTCCTTGTTCGTTGTCGTCTGCGGTATTGCTTTCGGGGAATGGACGGGAATCTTCACCGCCATAACTTTTGGCCTGATTGTCGGCTTAGCCGCTTTCGGCCTGCTCTTTGGCCTTATTATCAGCGGCCTTTCCTATCTCCTCTTCCTGGGGTTAAAAAATGTTCTCACTTAAAAGCCCGCCTTCGAAATAATCGAAAGCGGGCTTTTCAAAAACAAAAAATAAATTCTAAGCTAATTTACCCAAATCCAATTCTTCATCCATCCGCACCTGACTGACAAATTCACTCATGTGGCTAACCATGATAATAGCCCCCTCATAGTTATTCAAAGCTTCGGCAATTACCGGTAAGTGACGGAAGTTAATGTGATTAGTGGGCTCATCTAAAATTAAAACTCCCGGTTTTAACATTACTAAACGGGCAAAAGCTAAGAGACCCTTTTGTCCTTCTGATAAAGCCGCTACTGGTAAAGCCAAAACCTCACCAGTCAAAAGAAAGCCCGCCGCCAAAGAACGCAATTCCTGCTCACCTGCGCCCTCAACTAAGTCAGTCGCTAGAACTTGATAGGCGGTTTGATCATAAGGCAAGTTAGAAAAATCCTGACTATAGTAGCCGACTTTTACCCCCTTGCTAATACTAATACCTTCTTGAGTGCCATTAACCAAAGCCCGCAGAAGCGTACTCTTGCCAATGCCATTGGGCCCGGTAACGAGCAAGCGCGTGCGACGAGTTAAAGCCTTATTGATCTCACAAAACACCGGCTCATGCTTTTTAATTACCCTAACTTTATCTAAGCGGACAATCTCGCCACTCAAATCCTCTTGCACGGGAATTTTAAACGCCCTAATAGTCTTATCTTCCCGGCGAACATCAACCATATTCTCTTCCAATTCTTCAGTTTCTTCTTTCATCTTCTGCGCTAATTTACGCATCTTCCCACCCTTATGGGCAAAAAAATTGACTTTTTCTTTACGATCAATTATTTTCTTTTCCAATTGGGCATTCTTTTTAATTTCCCTTTCAATCCGCTTTCCAATCTCTTCTACCACCGAATAATAGTCACCAACATACATCTCAGTTTGATGAGTAAAGACATCAAGGTAAATAACGCCTTCGGTAAAACAATTTAAAAAATCAGCATCATGGGAAATAACCAAAACGGTCTTATCATACATAATTAAGAAGGTCAAAAGATGATCAATGCCCTCTTTATCCAAGTTATTTGTCGGCTCATCAAGCAGGAGAATATCTGGATCCTGAACCAAAGCATAGGCGAGTAATAAACGAGCCTGCTGACCGCCAGAAAGCTCGCCCACAATTTTCTCAAATGGAGTTTCCAAATTAACAGCCTCCAAAACCTTGCTAATGCGGCTACGTAAATTTGCCGGCCTATCCTTAAAAGCAGTGGCAAAATAATCTTCAATACTTAAAGGTAAATGTTCGCGGGCCATAGTCTGGCGAGCCGCCCCGATGCTGGGATTATTGGTCAGGGATATTTTTCCGCTCTTAGCCTGAGCCTCGCCTTTAATTAAGGAAAAAATTGTACTTTTACCAGCGCCATTTTGCCCCATCAAGGTAATCTTAGCACCCCGGCGTACACTAAAACTGGCCTCTTTGAGAACCGGTTTTTTCGGGAGGTATTCAAAAGTCACCTCATCAAATCTTAAAATCACTTCTTCCGCCATAATAATTAGATAAATCTTAATAATTCCCCCTTAGATTAACAGAAAAACATAAAAAAAGCTAGGGCTTATAAAAAATAAAAGAGGCGGATAAAAACCGCCTCTTCTATAAAAACAACTTTTAGTCTTTATCTGCCTTTAAGGGATCATAACCGTTAGCCACCTCAATGCCATCAAAATAACCATCACCATCCGTATCTTTATTACTAGGGTCGGTGCCCAGTTCTTTTTCCCGACGATCGGATAAAAGATCACCATCGCTATCCGCCTCCCTCACAGCACCAGAATAAGTGATGGCTTGTAAAATATTCCATTCTTCGGTAGTGGCTGGGTCATGTTTATAAATATTTTTAAAGGTCTTTAAAGCAGCTGCCTCACTAGCCAAATTACGATTTTCCGCTTTCTGACGAAGACCATAAGCCATCACCGTAATAGCAGCCTGATCATTCTTGTTCTCCATATTAGGCAGACGTTTATAAATCTTCTGAAATTCTGCTCTAGCTTTATTTTCTGCGCTATCACTGGTGCGACTCGGCCACTGCCCATTGCTAATCTTAATCACATCATTAAATTCTTCCTCATTTTTAGGAAGCTCTGAAAAAGCAGCGGAATAGGACTTCAAAACGGCAGCTCGCTCCCCTTCTCCTAATTTAGCGCTATTAGTATCCGCTCCCTCGCTGACAAAGGCATCTAATTTATCCGAAACCGCACTCCGAATAGCGCGCGGGTTACTTAAGGGTAAGCATAAAGGTAAATCGGGGAAATAATAACAAACTGAGCCCTTATTAGGCTTTTCCGCCAAATTGGAAGCGTCCTCGCCGCTAACCGACTCATCTTTCTGAACGCAGCGATAAGAAGGTTTGGTAGAAATATAAGAACCGGTATTGCCGGCATTCTTCCAAGTATTAGTAAATTCGTTCTTGTAAGCCACAACCTTAACGGTATTTGGATAAAATTTAAGACAATAATCTAATTTATTCTCCCGAGCGCCAGAGCCACCGTCAGGATCGGTCGCCCAAACACCCTTATCTAAATCCCAATGCTGATTAACTTTTCCAAACCAAAACATCACTCTCGGCACTAATTTATCTTCGGCGCTCACTACTGGGTTTTCTGGAATTTTTTCTAATTCAAATTTAGCATAAACAATAGTATCCCCGGCCGAAGGAGAAATTAATAAATCACCGCTACTAATTTGAGGATCGGAGCTAGCATTATCCTTATTAACAGACCAGCCCTTAAAAACAGAGCCGCTACGTGCTGTCGCTTTAAAGCTTAGTTGTGAATCATTCAGTAAAGCAACAGTGCATGTCTCACCACAACTTAAAACCTGATTCTGGCCCTGAGAGACGATAATATCGCCATAGCCATTGCCACGACGAAAAACAAAAAGAGAGCCATCGCTGGCCTGGGCAAAAGCTGGCAAAGCCAAGAGAATGGTTAAAACAGAAAGTAATAACCCTTGTTTTTTAAACACAAATTTAAATTTATTAATTAAATAAATACTAATGTTTACCAATTATAATTTTACTAGCACCTCTTCTACTCGAAATATGAACTTCAGCGCCGATTGGTAGGGTTACCCTAGGTTCTGTGTGTCCAAAGTCCGCATTAATAATAACAGGAATGCCTTTAAGCGCAGGCTTATTACTAATAATTCTTCGCAACTTATCATTATTAATGTTGCTCTTTTTTTGAAAACGACCAACAACTAAACCTTTAATATTTACAAATTCAGGTTGTTCAATTAATGCTTGTAAATCTCGAACAAAGGAAACATCGTCCGTTTTATCATCGTCTTCAATAAACATAATAGATCCCTTTAAATCAGGAAAATAATCCGTGCCTCTTAAAAGACCAAAAGTATCCAGATTTCCACCCAAAATGATACCATCGGCTTCACCTTCAAAAATTGCTAATAAGCCCTCATTGTCAATATTTTCTCTTTTGTCTTGATCGAGCCACCAGTTGTCATCGTTCCATTGCTCCGAAGCTAAAATATTAATATCTTTTTCCGAAAAAAGACATTTTTTAAAATAATCAACAGAATAATCAAAAATTTGTTTTTGACCAAAGCTAGAATAATGGGGTCCGTAATAATTAACAAGTCCTGTTTTTTTATAAATGGCATTATTTAAAATGGTTATATCCGAATAACCACAAAATATTTTGGGATTTTCGCGAACAATTCGCCAATCAATAAGTGAGAGAAGTTCGTTGGCATTAAATCCTCCGATTGCCGTAATAATGGCTTTAACATTTTTATCAAGGAAGGCGTCATGAAAATCCTCTAAACGAGAAGAAACTGAAGAAGAAAAAAACTCATCCACCTCCTCCACGTGCTTGCCAAATGTTAATTCCAAACCAATATCCGCAAAATTTTTAGAAGCAATTTCTCTTGTTTCGTGCGAGATTATAGATAAAGAACGAGAAGGGGCGATAACTCTAATCTGATCTCCTGGTTTAAGTTTTTGAGGATGTATTTTATCCATATAAATATTATATAACAATAATTCTAGCAAAAATATAAGAAATTAACAAATATAAAAAAGCCTCTCCCGTTTCTTGCAGGAGAGGCTAAAGCTAAAAATACACTTTCAAATTACGGAAACAATCTGTCGGGGCCCCTGTAAATATAAGTCACCTCTCTGACATTTTTAAGTCCCAAAAGTAACATTAACATTCTGGTGAGTCCAAAACCGAATCCGCCATGAGGAGGAACGCCGTAGAGAAAGAAGTCAAGATAAAATCTAATTGATTCTAAATTTATACCTTTTTCCTCTGCCTGAGCCGAGAGTATTTCCAAACGATGTTCTCTCTGAGCACCGGTCGTTATCTCAACCCCTTTGTAAAGAAGGTCAAAACTCCGAGTGGTGCCATCGGCATTACGCATGTGATAAAAAGGTCTTATCTCTTTAGGATATCCGAGAATAAACATAAATTCATGACCGAGATCATGAATATATTCATAAACGATTTTTTCTCCCTCAGGGTCAAGCTCTCCTTCATAGTCAGCAGGGATAATATGGCCCGATTCACGCACTATGCGCAAAGCCTCTTTCATTTCAAGCCTGGGAAAAGGCAGTTTAGGAATAGAAATATCTACGCCAAAACTTTCTTTAATTTCCTGACCTAATTTGTCTTTAACTTTCTCAATAACGTAAGCGAGCCAATTCTCTTCAAAAGACATAATATCTTCACAGGAATCTATCCACGCAAACTCAGCATCAACGCCTGTAAATTCTGTATCGTGCCGCGAAGTAAAAGAGGGATTAGCCCTGAAAACTGGCCCAACCTCAAAAACTTTATTAAACCCAGCTGCCATTGCCATTTGCTTGTAAAACTGAGGCGATTGAGCTAAGTAAGCGAGACGACCAAAATAATTAACAGAAAAAAGCTCTGCTCCTGATTCACTGGCAGCTCCTAAAAGTTTAGGAGAGTGGATTTCCAAAAATTCTTCTTTCAGGAAAAATTCACGCATAGCCATTTCCATAACGGTTTGAACCTTAAAAACCAAAAGATTTTCAGGTCGACGCAAATCAAGAAAGCGCCAATCCAACCGATCTTGCATAGGAGCAAGGTTATCAATTGGTAAAGGGGATTTGGCTAAAGAAAGTACCTCGATATTTTGAGGTATTATTTCATAACCATTCAGTTTAACCGAGGGATTGCTGACTAAAAGCCCGCTAACTTCCAAGGTTGATTCTGGAGACAGTAAACTAGCTATTGTCACCATTTCTGCGTTAACAGGGTTTTTGGCAATAAATACCTGAACCATCGATCCAGAATCACGCAATATAAGAAAGATAAAGTTTTTCTGATTACGGATGCTTTCGACAAAGCCCCTAACCAAAACTTCTTCTCCTAAATGCGACGGCAATTCTTTAATGGGTGTTTTCATCTTTTCTGCGTAAGGTTAAATGTTAAGGCATAATCGATCTTCTAACAACTCGAGGGAATGGAATACAGTCGCGAACATGCGGAATGTTTAAGAGCCAACGCATCATTCTTTCCAAGCCCATACCAAAGGCGATATGAGGAACGCTACCCACTCTGTGAACATCTTTCACAAAATCGTAAACTGCTTCTGAGTCTTTGTTTTTTTCTGCCATTCTAGTCATGAGCATACCGTAGTCACTAATTTTTTCGGCCACGCCCAGTAATTCTCCATAACCGTTGTTGGCAATTAAATCAGCGACCAAGGTTAATTCCTGGTCTTCGGGATCAATACAATAAGGGAATGGCTCAATGCTACGCGGAATTCCAACTATCCAAAAGGGAGAATTGAAGTTCTTAGAAAGAATTTCTTCTTCTGAGCTTCCTAAGCTGGTCCCAAATTCTATTTCCATACCACCTTTTTGCAGAATTTCAATAGCTTCACGATAGCTAATTCTGGGAAAGGGTTGCTTTAAGCCATCAAGACAAAGATCACGACCAATAGCCGCCATCAAGCCTCCAGCTCTTTTTTCTAATTCACGGCTGACGTGATCAAAAAGACTTTCAACGATGGCGATAATGTCCTCACGATTACCCCAGGCTAACTCTGCTTTAATGTGCCAATACTCAATAAGATGTCTCTTACTGCGCGACTCTTCTCCTCGAAAACTTGGGCCCATGTTATAAACACGCTCAAACGCATGGACAGCAGCTTCAAGATAAAATCCAGCGCATTGACTAAGATATACATCGTCGCCATGAACGCTGACGCCAATAGCAGTTGAGCCAGCATAAAGCGGGGCTGGCACTAAAATAGGGGCATCAAAATCAACAAAATCATTTTTCTCAAACCATTCGCGAATAACTTCTTTCAACAAATTGCGAAATTTGAGAATAGCCATTATTTTGGGGTTTCTGATATAAAGATGACGATATTTCAGCACTAAATTTGTGTACTGTTCATCAAATATATCAAAATCGCTCCTGGGTGATGGCGATAATTCCAGATCAGAGCCACAAATTAAATTGATGGAGACTGCATGCAGCTCTTTTCTTTTTGTGCCAAGCTCCAGTAATCCAGAAATTGCAACAGCAGATTCATTTTTCAGCCCAGCAATAAACTTAAAATCACTCTCGCTAAAAAATTTACCTTCAACGACGACTTGGATTTCTCCACTTGAATCGCAGATGTCAAAAAAAACTAAATTTTTATGGCACCTTTTAGACTTAATCCAACCCAATAACTCAACTGACGCACCCTTGGGTAGTTGACTGGAGTCAGAAACGAGATCTTTAATAAACAACTTTTTCATATCACACCTCCTTTTAGATTTATTTAAATGTTAAAAAACTAATTTTTCATTATTATATATATTGGCAAAATTGTCAACTTTAAAAAGTTAATAGTTTAATATAAGCTAAAAATAGAAAATTATAATAATTCTAAAATTATCCGCCACTAATAAGACATATAACTATTTAGAATTTTGGTTATTTTAAAAGAGGGTTTTATCCCTCTTTTTTTTAAAAATTACAAATTAATTCTACTGCATTATCGCCGACTCCATGAGTACGATAACACCTCCGGATCTCAACCAAATGCGATTAATTTCTTCATTGCTAACATTAAAACGATCAGCAATTAAAGAACGCATAAAACCTATAACGGTGTGGGCGCGAACATTACGACGGATTCCCTCGGAAGAATCGAATTTTTTCCCATACTTTTCTGGGTTAGTATTCGTTAAGTAGAAGTAAAAGCACAAAAGCTCAAAATTGGTGGCTTTACCTATTTCCCGATCGCTTTTAATGATTGAGCTTTCAATCGGAACTTCAGGGTGATCAAGAACCTCTTCAAAAAAGGTTCCTTCAAAATCAGGATTTTTTTTCATGACTCTATCATTCTATGTGAAACAATTATGTTAAATAACCAGTCTACAAACAAATGGCTACCGCAATGATGCTAACAATAAAAATAGAATTTGTCAAATAACAAAAGAGGCGGATTCCGACGCCTCTTTTATATCTACCAATCTTGAATAATTCACTTCAACTCTTAGCGTTGAGCTTTCAAAGATACATTAAATTCAATATCATCACTAATAACCTTGTCTCCTAGATCCTGGAAAAACTTACCAGAACCGTATTGCAAGCCCCAAACCGTGCGATCAATCTTAAATTCGGTGGTAGCGATTAAGCCTTCGCCTTCGCCTTGTACCTTAGCTAAGAAGGAAACCGGAGCGGTTACACCCTTAATAGTCAAATCAGCCATTACCTGATAAAGACCAGCAGTATCGCCATCCTTGACTTCAGTAATTATCAACTTGGCTTCGGGATAAGTAGCAACATCAAAGAAGTCGGCACTTTTAAGATGATTTTCTAAACCTTCAATGCCTTCATCGCTCTTTAAGGCAGCCAAGTCGACGATAAATTCGCCGCCGCTGAGTTTACCGGCGCTAATCTGCAAAGAGCCAGAGCGTAAAGGAGCAGTGCCGGTGTGGCTATTGCCTACAATTTTCGCGCCATGCCAGGCTAAGCGAGATTCGGCCGTATTAATTTGATAGCTGCCATCAACGACCACAGAATTATCAGTTTTAACTTCTTGCTCCATTACCTCCTTATTCTCTGCCGCAGGCATTGGCGCCCCCTTATCACCCCGACCGCAAGCAGCCAAGGTAAAAAGGCCTAAACCCAAAAAAACGATTAATAATGTTTGTTTCATATTAATTTTTAAATTAATTTATTAATAACAAAATTATAGCAATATACAGATATTGACGCAAGTACATACAATGATATATAATACAGGTATAAAAGTAACTATATGGAAAAATCTAATAAATTTAAATGCCACGGGGCTGTCCAGGCCACTTTAGCCGTTATTGGCGGTAAGTGGAAACCGCTGATTCTCTGGCACCTTTTAGAAAAAAAGATGCGCTTTAACGAGCTTCAAAAAAGCCTGCAAGATATCTCCCAAAAAATGCTAGCTAGTGAATTGCGCTCCTTAGAAAAAGACGGCATCGTCCATCGTGAAGTCTACCGCCAAGTGCCACCTAAAGTGGAATACTGGATTACTCCCTACGGCGAAAGCCTGAAGGGCGTCTTAGAAAAAGCGGCTGAATGGGGCTACGCTCATAAAACCCGAAGCCAGAAAAAATAAACTTATATGTCTAAATATTTAATCGTCTACGCTCACCCCAGTCATGATGGGCACTGCGGCTACCTTTTAAAAAAAGTCAGCGACACCTTAGCCCAAAAAGGGGCAGACAGCTCCCTAATTGATCTCTACGCTCTTAATTACGATCCCGTCTTGAAAAACGACGAACTCTACAGCGCCGGCCGTAAAGAAATTGATTTACAAAACCAAAACTTTCAAGAACAGATCAAAAAAGCCGATTTCCTTCTTTTCATCTATCCCACTTGGTGGCAGAATCTTCCCGCTATCTTAAAAGGCTTTCTAGACCGCGTCTTTACCGGCGGTTTCGGTTTTATCTACAAAAATGGCTTACCTGTCGGTTTGCTTAAAGGTAAAAAAGCGGCCGCCTTTACCAGTAGCGGCGGCCCCTCCTTCTACACCCGTCTCTTCACTAACAACGCCTCCTTGAGAGTACTACTAAAACATACGCTGGGGTTCTGCGGCATGAACACCAAAGGCTTCCTTCTGGGCGGCGCTAGAAAGCTAGAAAATAATCAAAAAGAATTAGACCAAATAGCTACCAAAATCCTTAATTACCTACAATAGACTTTCAAAAAACAGCCGTAGCGATAACGGCTGTTTTTTTGTAAGCAAAATCCTAAAGAGCGGTGGGGGTGTGCAATAATTTCTTCTCTTGCTTTTTTTGACGATAATATAAAAGCTTGAAAGTTTCCGTAGAGAGAAGATAGAGACTGGCAATTCCTAAAATCCATAATAAATGAATAGGCCGCGGCGCCACAAAGTGGAAAAAATTCTGACCAAAAGCGGTGTAAGGAATAATCATGGCAATCGCCGCTGCTGGCAGAGTCAGCCAGAAAAGAACTTTTCCCGGACGACGAGCGAACAGGAAAAATCGGCGCGTACGAATGGAAAAGATGAAAACTAATTCGGTAACAGTACTAGCAATAAACCAATTAGTCTGCAAAACTCCGGGAGAAATCCGGCTGAAAAGAGCGAAGAAGACAAAATCGAAAACAGTACTGATAATCCCTAAAACCATAGCCGCCACAATAATATCCCTAACTTCATAGTGGCGCGGACGCAATAATTCCTCATCATCAACATTATCGCCGGCAATGGCAATCATGGGGAAATCGGAAACTAAATTAAGCAAAAGGATCTGCAGGGGCAACATCGGCAAGTAATCAACCAATAAAGAGGCGATAGCAACGGCATAGAAATTACCAAAGTTAGAGGCGAGAGTAGCTTTAATATATTTAATACTATTGGCAAAAATTACTCGCCCTTCTCTGACGCCTTCAATAATAATATTTAAATCATTTTCCAAAAGAATAATATCCGCTGCTTCCCTGGCAATATCAGAGGCGTTATCAACGGCTAGAGAGACCCCAGCCGCCTTTAAGGCTGGGGCGTCGTTAATACCATCACCTAAATAACCAACACTGAAACGGGCTTGTAAACGCTTAATGATCTCGTGTTTCTGATCAGGGGCAACCCGGGCAAAAATATTATAGCGCTCCAAAGCCGCAATTTTACCATCCTCATCTAAGGTATTAAAGGTGGCGGCCGTAATAACCTCATCTAAATTCTGACACAGGCCAACCTCAAGGCCGACCGCCGCCGCGACTTCAGCGCTATCACCGGTAATAACCTTAATTCCTACACCTAGCGCTTTAGCCTTAGCTACGGCGGAAATGGTGCTGGCTTTTACCGGATCAGAAAAAGAAATTAAACCTTTTAACTCTAAGCCTTTTTCTTCATCACGAAAACGTGCACAAAAAGCATCAAAATTAAGCTTCTTAATCGGCTTAGCAGCAATAGCCAACACGCGCCTACCTAGGCTCCCCTGAGACTGCGCCCAAGCGACCGCACTAGTTAAATCTCCATTTTTGCACATCGGCGCAATCACTTCAAAGGCTCCCCGCACCAAAAAGATGACCTGAGAATCCTTTTGTGCCAAAACATTATTGCGCATGTACTTGGGATCAAAGGGCGAGTCAAAAAGAATTTGATAATTGTCCAACCATTGCTGACCACTTTTACCAGCGGCCGCTCGAATAGCTTCATCAAAAGGATCGCGATTTTCTGTGACTGAAGCGGTAGCCAAAAGAGAAAACAAAAGAGCTTCCTCTTCTTTTCCGGGGCTGCAAGCAAAACGTTCGGCTAAAGCTAAACGGTTCTCGGTTAAAGTGCCGGTTTTATCCGAACAAAGAATTTCAATATTACCCAAATCTTCTACCGCTGACAAACGCTTAACCACTACTTTTTTCTTAGCTAATTTAGCCGCTCCTTTCGAAAAAGAAAAAGTCATTACTAAAGGTAGAGCCTCAGGAATAACACCAATCGCTAAAGCGATGGCAAAAATTAAGAGTTCCACCCAGTCCAATTGTCCGCCCTTGATAATAAAGTTGAGGAGCATGACGAAGGCAAGGGTAACTAAAACTAATTTTAAAATAAAAGAAGAGAACTTACTGATGCCAACCTCAAAACTGCTCACCCGCTTAGTTTGAGCGACTAAGCCAGCAATTTGGCCAAATTCAGTCTGACTACCAGTCCTGATTACCATCGCCGTTGCCTTCCCTCCCATTACCGCTGTTCCGGCAAATACCAAATTATGAGCCTCATTTAAGGCCTTATTGTCTCCGCGCAGAGCTTCACTCTGCTTTAAAACTGCTAAAGACTCGCCCGTTAAGGCCGACTCGTCAACACTAAAATTCTGAACACTAAGCAAGCGGGCATCAGCCCCAACCTTGTCGCCAGTATTTAAAATGAGAATATCCCCCGGCACCAACTCTTCGGTAGGCACTAGAACTTCTTTACTATCGCGAATCACCCGAGAGCGCCAAGCAATCATGCGAGAAAGCATTTGAGCCGTACGCTCCGAACGATATTCCTGGAAGAAGCCTAAAATGGCGTTAATGGCAATAAAAGACAACACCATACCCCCTTCTGCCCAATTTTTTAAAGCAAAGGATAAAAGTGCGGCCACCAAAAGCAGATAGATAAAGGGGGATGATAACTGGCGCAAAAAAATTCGCCAAGCACTGGCATGATTAGCCGCGACCAGATTGCGCCCATGAACGGATAAACGCGCCTTCGCTTCAGCTGCACTCAAACCACTTTCACAAGCACTGTGCAATTTTTTACATAAATCTAAAACGTCTAAAGACGCAAAATCATGCCAAGGCATAAATTGTGTTTAAGTAATTATAAGATAATTTTACCCTATCTCTGCTTTTTAGGCAAAAGAAAAAGAAGGCCACCACCTTCTCTTTCTAAGATATATTTAAATCTTATTTAATTTCGTAAACCAACGTTACCTCCACCCTGATTTCATTTTGGCCGGTCTGAATACTAGGAGCACCAAGACCGACAGCCTGGTCGCTAGCCATTTCCAACTTAGCATTAGCATACATTGGGACAGGATAGGCAACATCAGCACTCTCATAAACACTTTTTACCGCCCCTAGTTTCATCCCCGCCTGCTCAGCCATCATCTCCGCTTTTTCTTTAGCTTTTTCAATCGCCATTTCTCTAGCCTCATTCTTCAATTCATACTCATCATCGATGGTAAAGCTGACATTACCAATTTGGTTAGCTCCTTGCTCGGTAGTTTTAGCAATCACTTCTCCAATTTTGTCTAAATCACGCACTTTAACGCTGACATTTTGAGAAACCTGATAACCTTGCAAAACCTGACCCTTGCCATCAATCCAGTTATAAACCGGGTTTAAGGAATAATCCGTAGTCTTAACATCCTTTTCTTCAATACCAAGGTCTTTAATGCTAGTAATAATAGCATTCATCTTTTCAGTACTGTCTTTAGTCGCTTCGGCCGCTGTTTTCTTGACATCCGTGCGCAAACCCACGGTAATATTGGCAATATCAGCCTTAGCATAGACCGTGCCGGAACCAGTTACCGAAAAACGATCCTGATTATTCTGCTGATTGGCCATCACCACCGCTGTAGCCGCTACCCCAGCAATCGCTAAGATTCCTAAGGCAACAAGAAAAATTTGTCCTTTTTTCATAGTTTTATAAATTAATTATTAACCCTAATATATACTAAGACGTGGAAACAAGGAAAAGATAACAAAAACTAAAATAACTGAGCCTTGGCTACTACCACGCTAAATACCGCGAAGAAGGCAATAATAATATAAAGGATAATTTTCCGCCATAAAGAAGGTTGAAAGACTTTAGCTAAAGAGCGACGATTAAGGATGGTTACCAAAATCACATGCACGAGCATCGCAAAAGCATTAATGACCGCTCCCAAGACAATGAGGGTCTTAGGTTCATAGAAGTCCAAGAGAAATAAAATAACGCCAAAAGTAATTTGTGCCCAAACAAAAAAATAATATATTTTTGATAAAGCAATTTTCGCCTCCCCGCTCTTCTTTAATTTAGCAATCGCCACATTTTCCGACATAATCCGGCTGGTCGAATCCATGATACCAAGTTGAGTTTGAAAAAGCATAATACCAACCACCACCAAAAAGAAGAGTCCCAAGAAAGGATGGGTTAACTGAGCAATTTGGGTGCCTTCGCTAATCACAAAATTAATACCCTGAGCATTACCTGATAAACCATAAGTCGTACTGTAGGCTAGAAACATCAACATCACCATGGAAATAGTGCCAATCAACCAAAAAACCAATAAGTGCTCTAAATTAACTAAGTGCCACCATTTTCTAAAAGCATTAATATTCTTCTCGTTCAGCGGAAACTCCTCCCCGGCTAAACGAATTTCTTCTTTACGGCCACGCGCCGCAAAAAGGCCGCTAATCTTCTGCGCATAGGCACCCATGCCGTAGCCTTTCTCTTTGACATAAATTGACTGAGTGAGGTTGAGATTACCACCGGCACCGGAATAGGCAAAGGCCCCAAGGAAAGTAGCGATGGCAATACCAGGCGCTAAGAACCAAAAACCCTCCCCTTTACCAATCAAGCCCGCGCCTAAGGCCGACCAAGAATCGGGGCTGCCAAAATAGACAGCTAAAATAAAAATAAAAGGAACGCCACAAAAAATAATAATTTTGGTGATTTTTTCCATCAAACTGTAGATAGTCCGACCCAAAGTTAAAATCGAACCAATTGCCAGCAAAAGACCAATAGCTAACCATTTAAAACTGGCTAAACCAAAGACTTGGGCTAAAACTTGAGCAGAGGCAGCCACAATACCGGGCAAACCAAAACCGATGAAGGTGGAAAGAATAAACCAATAGACCGCCGCCGGTAAAAAACGGGCAATACCAACAAAGACGCTCTCCCCTTTTACTAAGGCGTAGCGTTCGATTTCCATGTTAATAAAGAATTGGAAGGAAATGCCTAAAACTGCCCCCCAAGCCACTCCTAAGCCATAGTTAGCGACAAGATAAGGCCAGAGGATAATTTCACCCGACCCTAAACCTAGAGCTAAAATGATAAAGCTCGGCCCAATCATTTGTTTTAACTTCGGAGCCTCAGGAAATTTTTTTAAAGCCATAAGAATAAATTAAATTAATATTATTCTAATTATACCAAGACTATCACCAAAAACAAAATAAAAAAACCGCCTCGTGAAGACAGGGCGGCAAAGGATTCCTAGAATAGGAGAGTGGAGACTAAAAAATATTAGATTGAATCGGGTTAAGTTCTGGAACAAACTCCGCATACCGCTTGTTAGCAGCGGTCACAGCCTTAACAGCGTAAGCGCGAAAGTAAGCAATAAACTTATTCCCATTTCTCAACGAGGGAAAAGTAGCAACAGTGCTTAATACCGGTGACTCTTCTTCAATCAAACTTTGCTTTTTTTTGAGCAATTCGGCTACTAATTCCAGGCCAGCCGATGATAAAACCGTCTGCTGATAATGCACAAACAAAAAATATTTGCGCTCTTTGGTGAGCAAGCCGTTCTTCAGCAAAAAATTTTTAAAGCGGAAATCATCTATTGCATCATGCAATAATTCCTCATCATGAAAGCTAATAGCTTCCAAGGCGGCACACTCATATAAACGTAAGTCATCGCGATTAACATCAACATAGTTGACGGTTAATACGTTGGAAGAACCACTGTCGAGAACAATAAGATTACGCTCATACAGCTCCACTAATACAGCGGTAATAGCACTGGTCATATTCCACTCCTCTTTTTTAGCAAAAGAAAGTAAGAAATACGCCTCTACGGGACGGAGAAGGTTTTTTTCTGTCATTGTTTTTGTTATTTTAATGATACAACTAATTATTTACAAAAAAGAGCAATAGTCAAGAATAACAAATAAAATGCTATTTTGTCAATATTAGGGTTAACGGACAACTACTCCGCCAAAAGTGCGCTCCCCGCTCTGACGAGCAGTACCGCTACCAAATTCTATATAATTATCACTCAAAGAGGAGGCAGGTATATCAATTTTAGCTGACGACAAAAATTCAAAAGTAATAGTATCATTTACTTTTTCCTGCATTCTCTTACTAAAAAGAGTGGAACCTATCCCAGCGCTACTTAAAGCTTCATCCGTAACCGTTAATGAAAGTTTAGCTTCCGGGAATTTATCCTTCAAAGCACGATATTTTTTATACAAAGCCAAGCTATGAGCCAAAAGAATATCAGCTGACTTAGTGCCATAAATTCTATCCATCACAAAAGACATTTCTTTTTTTCCTGACTCAGTCTCCAAGGGCGCAAAAAAGACAATTTCGTCAGCCACGCTCCCAGAACGCTTTTCCTGTTCGCTCATCATGAAAAATTTATTAAAGTCACCAAAAGCCAAATTAGTATCATTATTTGCTTCTTTGCGCAAACAGCCGAGACACTGGCGCATGTTTTCAATAATAAAGTTAAGATCATTGGTCACGCGACTAATAATCATGCCCTCACCACTGCCATGGATGATCTTTTCCAGCTCCTGCAAGCGGTTAGCCAGAGGTCCAGAAAGTCTTGCCGGCTCGGCTTTTTCTAAATTGTCAAAACTATTTTTAATCTTATCAAAATATTCTTCTGTGCTGCGAGTAATCTTTTCCAAATCCAACATCTTCTCCTTAATCCTCTGAAGATAGTCTTGAATTGATTTTTTCTCCTCGGCCTTAAGCTGCGACTCCTCTTTCACAATTAGGCTCTCCAAATATTCCAGATCTTTGAAAGAGGCATGAGCACCGGACTCAGGCTTAAAAGCCTCATCTAAACGATTAAAAATAGCGGTAACTGCCGCTGGCGGCAAAAGCCGGCGACGCAGTTCTTCAATATTTTCATCTACTTTATCTTCAACGAATTTTCTAGAAAGATTACTAATCAGATTAAAAGGCTGAACTCGATCTTGAACACTCTTAACCGTCTCCTTATCCCAAGAGGAAATTCGGAAAATTCGCGCCAACTCTTGCTGAATTACTCGCTCGGCTTCGCTGAAATTTACTGGACGGCCTTCAAGCTCATTATATGTTTTGGCTAAAGTTGCGCCTACCTGCCGACCAGCCGAAGACTGTAAGGCTAATAGAGATTTATCAATCGGACTGTCATAGGCATCAGGGTCGGCTAAATCGGTTAGACCGCGCTTAATCTGACCCAATTTCACATCAATTGTGTCTAAAGTACCAAGCATGTTATTTTTAGTCTCTTTTTGTAAAATTTCTTGAAAAGCGGGCAAATCAGCTTCTTTGATTCCTAAAATCTCCGAAGAAAGACGATTACCCTGCTTTCCCTCTAAAATATTAGAGATTAGCTTTAATTTATCCGAGTCCAGATGCTTGTTAAAATCAATTTCTTTCCCAGAACGGAAGTTCACCCAATCTTTATTTAACTCTAAAGCTAAAAAGAGTGATAAGATTGATTCCTTCTTGGCGTCACGGTGGCTGATATTACCAATATAACGGACACAATTTTGTAGAGTGCGCAGATCCTCCCTTTTTAATTCTTCAGGAAACTGCATTAAACCGAAACGCTCTTTAAAACCAGCGGCAACATCTTTAATTAAACGCTCTTTTTCTTCAGCCAGCGCTTCTTCTTTATCTTCGGGATAAAGTTTCATTCTCGCCGCTAAAAATTCTAATTTCTGCCGGAAAGGAACTAAATCTTTAGGTTTATAGACAGCCTCTCCATTTTGATCAGTCTCCTGCAAAACAATTAACTGGGCTTGATATAAAGGCAAAATTTCTTTAGAAAAAGCCTTCATTTCTTTGCCCGATAAATTTTCAAAAATCAAGGCAAAGGAGGCAAAGATACTGGGGGCGGCGGCAATTAAATCATCGGCGAGATTATAAAAATTAGAACGGTCACTTTGACTCCATTTATCTTTTTCAAAACGCGCATCTTGCTTGCTCAAAATTTCTTTAATTTCTTTCTTAGTGCGTGCTACCGTTCTTTTATTATCACAAGCCTCGCCCACCCGGCCCACTAAACCACTTAGAGCCTCAAAGTGCTTCAAATTACCCGCTCCCCCCGCTTCCTCCACCGTACCCGCGACAATCTTCAAAGTAAAGGGCAATTGCTTTTCTTCGCTATTGAGAAATGAGGTCCACTCATCTTGAAAGGCACGCAGACACTGATCACGATAGGGACCACTGAAAAGATCATCTAAATCCTTCTTATCAGCTTCCGAAAAAGAAACTAAATTCTCAGTAGCGCTGACATAGGCTAAAAATTTTTCCGCCCAGTGTGCATTATCTATCGGAGAATTAAGAGCCCCTTCTTTCCATAAGTCCGCCCTCTTAATGGCTAAAGAACGAGGAGCGCCAGACTTTTTGAAAAAATCACGAAAAAAATCAATAGATTCTTGCTTAAAACTATGGCGGAGATTTAAAAATTTAAAATTATCAAAAGATAGGCCCGCCTGTTCATTCTTATTAATTTTACTAATATCTTTATCAAAAATAATTTTGAAATTTTCGCTCTCCTGCTCTCTTCGCTCCGGGGACAGAGCACTTAAAGACTCAACGCTCCGCCGCAGCCAGTCACGATCGCCGGCCAAATTCAAAGGCACGAAACGCGAGTTTTCTAAAAAAATAGCCAACTGCTCAGAGTCACGGAGATATAAATCATAACCGGCATTTTTACAAAAAGCATCAATTGCCCAAGATAAATCTTTATCAGATAAAACTTCATCTTCTTTTAGAATCTTAAGATAATGCTGGCGAAAAACTTCAGTATTAGCTTTAATCTTGTTGATAAAAGTTTGAGGATCGATGCCCTTTAAAGCATCAGCATTAAGATTAAGTTCTTTATAAAGAACATCCTCAGGGGCATTGGGAAAATATTCATGGGCAAAAGCGACAATATCTTGATATCGTTTTTGCTCCACCAATTCTTCAGTATTTAGGCTAGCCTTATGGACATTATGATACCAATTTTCACCTTTTAACAAACTAGGATATTTTTGCAAAACGTTAGCCACCACCTCTTCATCAAGCTGCATAAAAGATCGAAGCGGCGGATAATAACCTTTTGCCATCAATTGCTTATAAAAGTCCAAGGAAAGACAGTCTTTAGAAAAAATAGCGCAGCGATCAGATAATAATTCAGATAAAATATCAGCCTTTTCCTCTGTTAATAATTTTGCCGCCAAGCGATTTTGATCTTCAGGGTGAAATTTATTTGCGAACTGTAAAAGCAACCCCTCTTGACCAAAACGCCTAGCCTGACTCAAGACCCAGTCATAATCGTTATCTAAAAAGTAGCCAAGATAACCTTCACGCCGAATAAAAGACAGGCCGCCATTTTCAACATGTTGACGTAGTTTCGCCATCTGTTCGACGGGAAGTCTTTCGGGTTTATAATGATCCCAATGCCCAGGAACAGTAATTAAATTAGAGATGTCTTCACAAATAGGCCCATATTTGGCTCGCTGTTCGGTACTTAAAGTTTCCAAAAAATTATCTCTATCTCTCAAATCAGTAACGTCAATGTAGTTATGCAAAACAATAAAATCAACTAATTTACCCTTTTCTTCCTCTGACCAAGATAAAGAATTGATACTTACAATCAATTCACGAGCGTTATAAGGATAGCCTGGTTTATATTTTAAAATAAACTCCTTAACGTCATCAGGGGTAATACTTTGCTCAAAGCGCTTTAAAAATCTAAGGAGCATGTAGGCTGTATCGCAATTGAGCAACTGTTGAAAGGTTTCCTGAGAATAACCTTGGGGGTCGGCTTGACCCTCTAAGATGTGCTCTATCTTATTAGCAGCCACCCCATTCTTTTCATTGAATAAACGTAAATACTCATCCGTAAAAACTTTAAAACGTCGTTGGTGATCATCAAAATCCATCTCTAAAAACTGCGACGTCATCCCCGCTTTCATTAAAGCAGAAATTTCTGGAGCCGAAAGGGCGGAAACGGAATAGCGGTTAGTATTAACCCGAAAATACCTAAAGAGAGCATGAGGTGAAGGCATCTTTTCACGACTATATTGCTCCCCCTTGCTCTGCCCTTTATTAATATCGGAAAAATCACCACCCACCAGCAAGGCAATCTTGGCTTGTTTAATTATATCAGCGTCAAACACTTGCTCTTTACGCTTACTTAAACGCATTAACTCTGTTTGCTCAACAATAGTCTGATGACAACGTGACAACAAAATTAACTTCATTTCCTTTAAATTATCCAGCTCGCTACTGGCCGCCGCCCGCCCTCCTCGGTCCTGCAGAATCTCGGCAGTTTGCCTTAAATCACTCAAAATTGAAGTTTCATATTGAGTAAAATCAACGCCCTCAGGTGCCAATACTTTTAATAAGGGTAAAATTTCCTGCTCATAAAAACTCTCTTCCTCGCTCTTATTTTCTCGACCATTTTCGGATAGAGCTGCTAAGGTAGCCGTTTCCAAATCTTTAGCTTCAGCATTAATCTCCGCCAAACTCGGCTCCAACTGAATCTCTTCCTTTATTTCTGCCAGCTTTGCCGGATTCTGCAAATCGGTGCGGACAGCTAAATCTTCAATTTCCCGGTCTTGACCGAAAAAATGGGCTAAGCGCGCCATAATGCTCCGCCTCACCGTCTCCCTAGACTCTGGCCGCTCAACTCCAACTTCAGAATTTTCTAGCATCGAAGCGGCTGCTTCTTTTTTTTCTTTAAACATAAATTGAGTTATTTAATATCCTCAAAAATTTCAGCTTGCAGTTCTTTAATTTTTTCCTCCTCCAGGCGATGGCGGAAACGGGTGATTAGACGCAATTTACGGGCCGACAGCGAGGATAGGCGTACGCCAAAATCAGCCAGCGTCTGCTTGAGAAAGGCTTGCTCTTCAGGAGAAATAGAGGACAATGTCGGCGTGACCATAAGAGTAAAAAATATATTAATATTATAACATATTTTTCCAAAGACAGCCCAAGCTTCCTAAAAAATCATTTTTATGTTAAATTAAAGACAATTAATTACCAAAAATATGAAATTACTTAAAGAATTTAAAGAGTTTGCCGTTAAAGGCAATGTCGTTGATTTAGCTACCGCCGTTATCATCGGTGGCGCCTTTGGTAAAATTGTTTCCTCGCTAGTCGCTGACATCATCATGCCCTTAGTCGGACTCTTCACCGGCGGCAGTAATTTCAGCGGCTGGAAAATTATCTTGCGCCCAGAAATTAAAGACGCAGCTGGAGCCGTTACTAAAGCAGCTCTCAGTCTGAACGCCGGCGCCTTTATACAAAATATCGTTGACTTCCTGATTATTGCCGCTTCGGTCTTCTTGATGGTAAAGATCCTCCTTAAAGTTAAAAGCCGCTTCCAGCGCGAAGAGGAAAAGAAAGAAGAAATAAAGGCCGAGCCAGAACCAAGCGCCGAAGCCAAGATTCTTACAGAAATCAGAGATATCTTAAAGAATAAATAAAAAGGATAAGAAAAAAGCCATTGAGGAAACAATGGCTTTTTTGTTATTTAAGAAGATAATTAGCTAATTTTAAATAAAATAATAAATAAACACCCTGCCCTACATTGACATAATTAATAAAAAGTGTTATAATTTAACCATTAGTAATGAACATTTAAAAGTTAATAAACCCAAAAAGCAAAACGATGAAAAAAAATGTTTTTGTCTACGCAACATTTGTAGTTGCAATTTTCGCATTAGCATTAGTAATGTTAAGCCTGGTCAGCCACCAGGCAAAACAAATACATGAGCTAAAAACAGAAATTACTGATCTGAAAAATATGAACTCCTATAAAGGAGATTCCATCAAAATTCTGAAGGATGCTCTTCAAGCCACGCTCCAGTCCCACTGCGACACCATGACGGTGGAGCAAAGACTCAAATTTCTGGAATTTCAGAAATATGAAGTCAAAATGTGGACCGAAAAAGAAAAGGCGGAAATGGCCGCTTACAGGAATAAAGAAAAATTAGACATGGCCGCTTATAGAAATAAAGAAAACGGCACTACGAAAAACTGGATGGTGTTTGACAAAACAAAATACCATAGCCTCAAAGAGCTATCGGAACAACATCCTAAAGAATTCGTACAATACGTAATTGCCGAATTTTGGAAGGACAATTCCTCCGGAGAAAGTAGCTACAAACACTGGGAAGAATTCGAAAAAATCGAAAAAATCTCGGGCGTAAAAGAGCACGTTGCCCTGGAAAAAAGCGCCTACAGAACTTATGAGGCAGCCAACAAAAAACTGGAAGCTGAGTACTCAGAAGTAACAAAAAAAAATGAGCAATCATACCAAAACCAGCTTAAAGAGTTGAGAAAAAAATATAATGAGCTCATTAATCAAAAAAAAGCCGATTTGGGTTTATAGCCCCGTCCCCCTCTCAAAAGGAAGCCACCCGCTTCCTTTTTTCTTATCTAAATATTGACAAAAAATTAATAATATTTTAATCTAAAAACCAAGCAAACGAAGTCGAACTTTAAAAAATAGTGATAATGGAATTCAATAAAGTTGTTTGGCTGATTCACACCAGCCGTATCAGAATGGTTAATTTGATAGTGAGCGTACATAACTTTTTAGTACGTTACCACCTTTCTTTTGTAATCCTTATAGTTGTCGCTTTCTTTTTTACCAATAACCTTGTCGCTTCCCTCTCCCTGCTAAGTATCTCCTTCTTGATTTATATCGGCCCCAAGCACACAAATAGGTGGATTAACAAACTTAAAAAAAAAGTTGAGACTAACGAACAATTGGGGCGGGAATATTTTAAATTATGGGAAGAAATATCAATGGCGAGCAGTAAAGAAGAACATGAAGCAGTTCTAAAAAAAATCGCTGACCTCAACGATAAAGATAATGACTTAAAGCTAGGTCTAAAAATAATGGCCTTAAGCAAACTAACAGCCTTTATCTTCGCGACTATCATTCTCGCCCTAGCCGCTTTTGGCACGGGCGTACTCATCAGTAGATTCTTCTAAGCAGAGACCGGTAAAACAGCCGGTCTTTTTTTATAAAAAAACGACCCCGGTAATTTTGGGGCCGTCTTTAGAAGGAATAATTAAGATCAGCTATTCAATAAAACGTAGAGATAGTGATCTTTCTGGAAGAATTGTGGGGGAATCTCCCCCTTGGAATTTTTTATGTTTCGCAACACCTTGTCCACCGGCTGATGAAAAGCTGAAGCGAGAAGCATCGCGGAGATAAAAGCGTCTTCTTCGCCTTTTGCTCCGGAAACGGAAGCCTGCAGGGTCACACCATCGAAAGAGGCAGTAAATGAACCTGGAAAACGAAACAGTGAAGGGTTGGCGCTATTACCAGAGGAGGGGTCCTGAAACAAATTGGATCTCACCGCCTTCTCAACCCGGAAGAAACTGGCAGCCATTGATGGTTGTTCAACTTCAAACATAACCATATTTCTGGTGTCTGGCTCCAAAATAAGAACAGCAATACCCGTCCGCTCTTTGTCATCCTGACGGATGTCAGCGGGCAAGCCCATTATCATTTCATACCAGCTCTTGGCAACGTTCTGGAGTTGGACAATTTTTTCGTCCGAACTTAAATCTATGTGCTTTTTCATTTTTCTGCTTTTTTGGGGGTTTTTACTTTACTTAAAAATTCATTATAGCCAAGTTCCATAATGGCTAAGTGCTCCGGGTTAGAAAAATCCTCCCGCATCATCGGCTCCGCCCAGTCGGCGGTAATGTAATAGGAAAACATAAAGTTTTGCCTATATACACAAACGTTAACTTCATCGACAGTGCCATTTAAATCAGGGTTTCCGTCAATATCGCGGCGGAGACTGGTAAGAACGTGGCAATTTTTTTCCGAGTCGAAAAAAATAACCTGATGATCGCAGGGTAAGTTACCTTGATGAATTACGGAGCCATATTTTTCAATATAAGCTACTAACTTCCCAAAATCAACCGAGTCCACAATACAGGGGATATCAATGTCATCGATAATGGGATCAAGATAAGTATCCTTGGGTGTTTTTTGCTGACAAGCAGCCAGCAACACTAAGGATAGGGCAAGCGTAAAAAAAACTTTTTTCTTCATAATTTGTGAATTTAAGTGAAACATATAGTTACTGGGTCGGCCCAAACGCCAATTAGCGTCTCGGCTGACCCAGCAAATCCACTTAAATCAGGTTTGTTAAAGAACTAACAGATTATCTAAATTATCACAAATATATAAATATGTCAATAATATGACAAGAGCCGTGGTGACACGGCTCTGTCTGGAAAAATCTTTAAACCCTGCCCGCAGCAATCATTTCCTGAAAGGCTTGGGCCTGCTCCGGGAAATTTCTTTCGGCGTAAACGCGGCAAATTTCTTGACGCTCAATGAGAGTAGAAAGAGAATTAATTGGCGCCCGCTGAGCGCTTGTTCCCGCCCACACCAAGGCTTCCAATCCTTTAAACCCGCGCAAATGAGCACTTCTCTGTGCCACCCAGGTGCAGGCCAGCCAGTCAGCGCCAGGAGTATAGGGATAGTTGTGGCGATAGACTTGGCGGCAAGTGTCTCCGGAAGAAACAACGTCATCTAAAACGATAACCTGCTTCAAACCAATATAAACGCTATCACCAAAACGACCGACTAAAGCTTCTGGCGGTTTCCCCGGCTCCCACAATCTTTTTGCCTTTAAAGCTTCTTGATAGGGCCAAGCGCTAAGCCAATTGGGATTAATAGAGACTATTTCCCGCCTTAACAAATTAGCACCATTGCCGGGAAAGACGAGAAGCGTCCGCCAAGGGTCAAGCTCCTGCCATAGCCGCCAAGATAATAAATCTTCGGTCAGTTGTTGAGCAGACACAGCCCGCAGGCCGTAACTGGCAAAAACTGCCAAATCAAAAGAAAAGGGAGCGTCAACAATAATAATTTTTTTCATTTTTAGTCCTCCTATTTTTAAACGAACGATTAGCTCTCCGATTTTCGGAAAGGGCCGATCGTTTTAGAAAATAGAAATCAAAAACCAGCGGCCTCTTCCGAAAAAGAGCCGCGATGATGCTGAGAAGCAAGGGGAAAATTATAATTATTCATAATCTGTAAACTAATTAAGAGACGCCAGGGCTAAACTAACCGCTTCTTCCGCTGAAGATGCCGCTTGAATAAGCACTCGCCGGCGACCGTCAAGATACTGACCGGCCAAACGCTCTGCCCAGCCACCGGAAGCAGCCAAAGCAATAATCGGCTTATTGTTACGATAAGCTAAAGTGACTTCTTGCAAAGAACCGGCGCCACCACCGACTAAAATCAAAGCATCACACATCAAAACCAAAGTCAGTTCATCCATCCCTTCGGCCACCATGCCGCTAATGACTTCGATATCAACGTAGGGATTAGAAGTAAAACGTTGCGGCCCCCTGATCACTCCAACATTAAGCCCGCCAGCCGCTTTCGCGCCAGCGGCGGCGGCTTCCATAATGCCGTCCTTGCCACCAGTAACAACTACCGCTCCGGCTTGCGCCAAAAGCTCGCCCAAACGTTTGGCCAATGCTAACATTTTCTCGTCAGCATCACCTTGATCAAAAGACCCGGCCGAACCGATAACACCAATTTGTAATTTTTTCTTGTCAGACATAAAAAATAAAAAATTAAATAATAAAAAACCCTCTCCGTTTCCGAAAAGGGCCTAAATCAATAATAATATAAAATTAGCCCTTCCCGGAAATAGAAACGGAATGATGGGGATGAAGGCGCTTTAAAACTAAACGGTAACCGCCGAGACCGTCATTAAGCCAAGCCGCCACGCGGCTAACGGTCGTAGTGCTGGTTTTAAGCTTCTGCGCAATTTCCCGATAAGGCTTGCCCTCGGTCAAGAGAACGGCAATTTGCCAACGCTCCGATAAAGCCCGCAATTCTTCGGGAGTACACAAGTCACGAAAAAAACGCTCGGCCTCCGCTAAGGATTCCAAACTGAGAATGGCTGTCAGTAAATCAGCCCGATTTTTTCGCTCACGCGCAGTGCTCATATACTTGTTTTAGTGTATTAGTATAGTAGTACAAAAATAAAAAAGCGTCAAGAGCGGGAAAACCTGTAAAAACGGGCTCCTCCCTCTTGCCAAGTTTTAAATATCTGCTATAATAATCTTATGTTAAAAATATCATACAAGTCCCAAAAGAATATTATTTGCAACTGGATGTTTAGCCAGCCGGCTTTTATTGATATTAAAAAAGATTGTTAAATCAGATTAATCTAAAAAAATATCAATAAGTGCCGGCCGGATAAAAAATCCGGCCTTTTGTTTTTTAAAACTAAATAACCTTGAATGTTAACCATTAAATCTTTTTAATCATGAGAAAAAAAGCTTGCACACATTCCAACGAAATCTTGGAAATTAATCCAGAACTAGGAGCTGAAGCTCAGAATCTGGTCAATCGCCTCCGCCCTCAAAATGGGAACAACGTCTTTATTGAAATCGACTGTTCCCCCAATGGACATCTCAACCCCTTTAACTACGGCAATGGTCAAAAATCGGCTATGCTTATTAAGGAACTGAGCGGATCCTTTTTGGGTGAAGACCGCGCCTGGCTGGGACATCGCCTTTTCCTGTCACAAGACAGTAAATTTACCACCGATTTACAGCTCGGTGAAAAACTGGGCCTGTGGCAAAAAATCTCTTCAGCCGATTACGAAACTAAAATTGACTGGGGAAAAGCTTTCTGCATTAAAAATGCTGCCGGCGTTACCCGTATTTGGCACCCTGACTGGCGCCACTTCGGACACAACCGTAGCTTTTCTACCCGCGGTGGAATAATTAATTTCATTTACGGGTCAAAAGATCTCTACCTACAGCCCTTCTACCTGCCTCTTCCCTCTCCCAACGGAGAAAAAAGCAAAAAAGTAATCTACCGCTTAGTTTTCTTCTGCGGCACTGGTCAAGTGCCAGAATTAATCGGTGGCCTCTGGATTGGTCGGGATGGCTTTAAAGTCTATCCCGGCAAAGATGCAGTCATCGGCTTAATCTCACCAAAAAAAGTTACTAATTAACATTCAAGTAAAAATCAACAAAAAAAGCCCTCTGCACAACAGGGGGCTTTAAAATAATCAAAAACAAGAAAAATTTCTAAAAATCAAAACGCAGATAAGCGCCAGCTTCTTTAAAACCAAACTTTTGGTAAAAAGGAATGAGTTTATCATCGCAATCTAAAATCACCTTGTAGCAAGCCTTCTCCCGACAAACCGCTAAAGCATGTTCCAGTAAAGCCCGGCCAACCCCTCGGCCCTGATGCTGAGCGTGAGTGGCCACATCTTCAATGTGAGCGGCGGGCCGACCCGGGTGATAAAACTTAGGCTCAAAAAGCAGACGAATGGTGCCAACGATATTATCACCCTCCCAAGCGACATAGGTTTCAATTCCCTGTGCTTGGCAAGCTTTAAAAATCTCTTCGGCCTGAGCGGGAGATAAATCGCTCACCGGACGGAGATTGGATAAAGTTTCAAAAAAAGAAGAGTTAAGTAAATCTTCTAAGCACAGGGCTTTAATTTGGTAAGGCATAAAAATAAATAATAAAACTAAGATCTAACTCAATCTTACTACATCCATAGGCAATTTAAAAGAAAAGCCCCCTGTTTGACAAGCAGAGTAATAAATTATAATCTGATTAATTGCACCTTAAAATATGAAACCATGAAATACAACCTCTACCCCCTAAAACTGGAAGCACCTTATGCTCAAAAAGCGCGCCAAATTATTAGGCGCCTCTACCAAATTCCCCGCACCGGCTGGTTAGACCGAAACGTGCAAAATCCGGAGACAGTGGGCGAACACAGCGATGAGCTGGTAAAACTAGCCGAAGAACTTTTTGAAATTCCCGGACTAAGCCTAATGCTAAAAATCCACGACTGGCCGGAAAAATATTAAAAGATTGGCGACCGCCGCACCGACGCTCTCTGCCCGGTAGAAAAACGCTGGACTAAAGAACGAAAATACCGGGAAGAGAAAAAAGCGATGCAAAAAATCTGCGCTCAACTCGGACCAACCGGAACGGAAATTATGAAGCTCTGGCTCGAATATAGCGCCAGAGAAACACCCCGAGGCCAACTCGCCTATCAGTTGGATAAATTCCAACGCACGCGCAAAGCGATTGCCTACCAAAAAATGGGCGAACCGGTAGTAGCTAAAGAATTTTTCGGAGATGTAGACATTATCACCAACGAAAAATTAAAGACGCTACTACTGGCAGAAATAGCTGCTCTTTAAAAAAAGACCGGATCAACCCCGGTCTTTTTTTAATCTTTCTCGCTACCAATTAATCTCTTTTCTTTAAAATCATTTCCAGAATTTCTTGAATGATGGTAAGAAGCAAACTGAAAAGCAAAGCGTTCAGGAAGCCGCCGACGCTAAATCCCTTAACAATACTGGAAGCCAAAAGCACCATTAAGGCGTTAATGACAAAAGTGAAGAGGCCGAGGGTAATGATGTTAATAGGCAAAGTCAAGAGCAATAACAAAGGTTTAATAGTTAGATTCAATAAACCCAAAACCAGAGCGACAATCAGGGCACTCCAGAGACCAGCCACCACCACGCCGGGCAAGAAATAAGCGGCAATCAGGACGGCGGCCACGCTGCCAATCCACTTTAAAATAGTAAACATAAAATTGCGACTAATTAATTTCTAAGCTAATTTGGCCATGGCGGCGGCAAATTCTTCGTCGCTAGCCAGCTCGCCTTTTAAAACTTCACAATCCTTCCCCTGCCAAGCCGGCAAAGATAGCATATTCTTGCGGGTAATTTTTTCCGCCATTTCCCTGTCCCCACCTAAAGCACCCAAGAAAAATTCTACTCCTCCCTTAAAAATCTCTTCACAAGTTTTCAAGCTGCCGTCAGGATTGGCACAGTAGAGGCAGAAAGAAGAATTCTCATCACCTAAAGCGAAATCTTCTTTTTTAGTTAACGGCATGCCGCAAGCTGAACATTCTTTCATATATTTATAAATTAACGCCACCAGGCCGCTAAATAGTTAAAGACGGCATAAATGATGGCAATAAAAGAAAAGAAAAAAATAGCAATATAATTCCACTTAGCTAGACTGGTGCTTAAACCCTTGAGAATATAGAATAAGGCCTCTCGGTCTTCGGTGCTAAGGGGCTGTTGGCTTTCAATCTTTTTAGTTAAATCTAATTTCTCAATCAAATTATCCCGGCGCCGCTCCACTGACCAGCGGTGGCCAAAATACCAGATAAAGCCCAGAGTACCAATGTACCAAGAGACCTCCAGCCAAAAAGAGCTGTAGTCGTTTAAAACAATGACTAAGCGATAGGAGATGGTGGCAATAACGCCGACAATGAAGATAAGAATGCGATAAGAAGACTTATTTAAATGAGGCATAATGTGTAAATAAATTAGAGATAATAAAGACTAACAAGCTGTGATTAAATTATAGCCTAGATTCAAAAATAAAAGAATTGGGGGACAATTAAAAAAGCCAGCAGTTCAGCTGCCGGCTTTTTAGAGAACAAATTCTGACTTACCCCTCCGTCTCCTCTATTTTCTTGCGGAGATTAATTAAAGCGTACCTCATCCTACCTAAAGCGGTATTAATGGAGACATCTTGATATTCCGCGACTTCCTGAAAAGAAAAGTCATGGAAAAAACGCAACATTATTACTTCTTTCTGTACATCAGGAAGCTCGCTGACAAGAGAGAACATTTCTTCGCTCGAAATTTCAAGGTTATTCCCCTCTTCTTTATTAATCAAAATCTCTTCTGGATTTAAAGGGCGGCTAGTGGCAAAAGAAGGAGAAGCGATGGTCTGGTTAAACGGCTCTGTACTGGAAATCGAAAAATCGATAGGAATTCTTTTTAGTTTCCGCGTATAGTCAATACAGATGTTATGTGCTATCTGTACTAACCATGATTTTACCATTCCATTCTCTTGATAATTACCAGACTGAAGACCAATCATGGCCTTGATAAAAGTATCTTGAACAGCATCCTCTGACAAAGGAATATCCTGCAAGATTGAGTAGGCTACTTTAAAGACATAATGGCTGTAACGTTCAACAACAACGCCAAATGCCTCTAAATTTCCACTTCGGTACAAATCGACCAAAATGCTGTCGTCTAACATTGACATGCTTGTTTCCATTGTAAAGGACGGATTTTTAGGGGGTTAATATTAGTTAAAATAAAAGGCCTTTTATTGACAAAAGACAATTTCATAGTAATATACAACAAGAACCAAAAATTGTAAACATGAAGAAAAAATTAGGAATTCCCGCTGAAGTAGCGGTTTACCATCCTGTCCAATTCTTGGAAATGGACAAAAAAGTGACAGCCTTTCTTGATCTTAGTCTCGAGACGGAAAAAGGCGGAGCTAAAAACCAACTTTTAGTGGGGCACCTAACTGGCTTCATTCAAAAGAACGGACTAGAGGCAATCAAAAACTTGCCCCGATTCAAAGATGAGTACCTGACGGAAATTCTAGAAAAATGCCTAAAAAAAGGCATCGACTTAGAATCTCTCCCCCCAAAGGTTCTTGACTTGGACCTTAACAAATTAAAAAAATTAAGCGACTCCGAATCAGTTTACCACCCCGAGGATGCTTATGATAAAGCAGCCAACATCTACTCGTCGAGCAACTACTCAATGTTCCACTACCTGGAATTCAATCGTAAAATTGTTTGGAGCCACGTCTATGAAATTAGGGATTCCATCCGGGAAAATGGCATTCTCTCTTATCCCCTGATGATTTACACCAACATCATTGACGGTATCTGGAAATACTGGATTATCGACGGCCAACACCGCTTTAAAGCCTTTGAACTATTGGGCTGCCCCATCCGCTTCACTTTATACGAAAAACAATCGGGTGAGCCAATTACTCTCTACGATATCGTCCGTTTAGTGGCAAGGGTTAATAACACGGCGAGGAAATGGAGTATTCATCAATATCTGAAAGCCTGGGCGTCCTTGAACATCGAAGAATATCAAGCCATCAGTTCAGTTTATCAAAAAACCAGGATTCCCATCAACGTCCTCCTTCAAGCCTATTCTGGAAAAACTCGACAACGAGCCACCGTTCTTTTCACTGCCGGCGAATACACAATGGCCGATCGGGAAAATGGACAAAATTACGTTAAGCATCTAGTGGCGCTCAAACAACTAACAGTCAGAAGCACCACTGTTCAGTCGGCCCTCTTGGAATTGTTTAGGCAAACACCTGACTACAATAACGAAAGAATGAAGACGGCCCTCACTGCTGCTAAAAATTCCTGGGTTATTCCAGACACCCAGGAAAAAATTCTCTCCGACCTCAAAAAAATATATGACGAGGCGGCTTAAAACAAAAACCCAACGAAAAAAGACCGTGGATGATCCCCGGTCTTTTTGCTTTTCTGAGAGTTTAAAAAACGAAGCCCCGGAATTTTGTTGATTCCGGGGCTAAGGCACTACTCTTCTTTAAAGGCGACAACCTGTCCAGAAAAGTCGCGAATTTTCGCTTCTTCTTTCATTTTATTTTTTTCCCTATCGCTCTTTTCCTTATCCGACCACTTCAGATAGGCCTTAACAGCTCTTAAGGCAAATAGATGCTCATCTTCTCCCTTGGGAAGATAGAAGCCAACGGTAAAATTAATATCACCGTAATTACCATCTGAATTAATAATGAGGGGGTCGACCATGGTGGAACAATATTTGAAGGAACTGGCGGTTTCAGAGGCACGGTTTAACAAAAAGTTGAAACCAACCCAAACCAGTGACCATAACCAGAAGTAATCTTTCAATATGACTGGTACCAGATTTTCTCTCGGAAAAGAAAAAACAAAATAGCCAAAATACAGAAAGACTAAAATAGTGGCGATGGCGCCCCGACTGGCGGAATCATCAGAAAAATCTTTCCATTCTGACCATCGACTGTTCAAACTCTCTCTATAAAAGCGTGGATAATAAATTGCGCCTTTATAAAAATTGAAGGCATAACAAACTACTGCGGCCCAAAGAAAAAGAATTTGGAAAGAAAAAAATATTTCCGGGAATAATCGGCCGTAGGTATATGGGACATATTCCATATAGCTGAGATAGAAAATGTCTTTCTGGGACAAGAATGGTAGGGCGATAGCAAAAATCGCCAGAAGAAGATACACGTAGGAAAAGGCGGCTTTACGCCTTAACATGCTTTTTGTTTTCATAATTTATAAGGGTTTTGAGGGTAGAATTGTTAATGAAATATTTGATAAATAATAATATAATAATAATTGATATTTGTCAATACTAAAGAATGCTAGTTTAAAAATAATACTAATTCCCACGGGTCTTATTTATCTAAAATAAAAGAATAAGAATCTCTATAAAAAACGAAACCCCGGAATTTTTTTTTAATTCCGGGGTAAAAATTACTATCTCACCTTAAAGGAGGCGGCTTGGTTAGAAAAATCACGAATTCTAGCAGCCTCTATTGCCTCATCCTCTCTCTCAGCAATCATATCCTGAAGCCAAGCTTTAGCGGCGGCTAAAGCAAAAAGGTGTTCCTGTTCTTCATCTGGAAAATAAAAGCCAATGGAAACTTCCTCATCCTCTTTATGCCCACCATCTGGATCAGCAATCGAAAGATTAATTTTTGTTTGCTTAAAATTAAACAGTAAGCTGGTTTGAGAAGACATGCTGAGGATAACATTAATAGTAACCCAAAGAGCTACCCATGGCCAAAAATTATTTTTTAACAATGCTGGTACCGGCTCGGCCTTGATCAAAACAATGATACTAAAATATAGTATTACCAGAGCCGTGGCAAAATAACCACGAAGACAGGAAAAATCATCAATATAATCCGACCAACGATCTCTTAGTGCCTCATTATAGAGTCTTGGAAAATGAATCCCATAATAGAAATGGACAAAATAGAGAGCTCCCGCCAACCAGGCTAACAGAGCCCTGAAGGAAAACGTTTCGCCATGTCGCGGATAAGTGGAAAAAAATAAATTACCATCCTGAATGAAATAGAAGGGACTGTCAGGCAACAGGAAGGTTAAAGAGAAACTGGCTAAGGCCAGAAGAAGATACGCATACGAAATAACGGTTTTTTTCCGCAAAAGTTTTTCGGTGTCCATGATTTTGCTTTTTTGTTGGTTGAATATAAGGTGAATATGAAAAATTTGATTGTAAAGAATTATAATACATTATCATAATGATTGAATTTTGTCAATATTAAAGAACAATAGCTTCATTTACCAAATTCCTTTAATAACAAGACTAGAGTTTACAATGACCTCCTCCCCGCACTCAAAAAGCCACCCTTTCAGGGATGGCTTTTTTCATACGGGGTTTCCTTTTGGGCTTTATTAAAATCCGAGCGTCGCTTCCTGAGGCATATCCTTCTGGCCTTG
>Ga0172367_10000853_pt1 | contig 45868 bp, 44 predicted proteins | sample Lak10m_FD_114542 | JGI IMG/M metagenome (GOLD analysis project Ga0172367, IMG submission 114542) | Freshwater microbial communities from Kabuno Bay, South-Kivu, Congo - kab_022012_10m | ecosystem: Environmental > Aquatic > Freshwater > Lake | place: Democratic Republic of the Congo: South-Kivu...
GTCCGCTGTCGCGGACACATTGATTGAAAGCTCACCCCGCTTCAGCTTCTAAAGGCCCTAAAAAGGGCATATTGTGGAGTGCTTCGCGGGATATCGCTGGATGTCCGCTGTCGCGGACACATTAAGGTGCTCATGATCGTACCAATGAAAAAAGTCGGCATTATCGTCGAGGCCAAAGACGCGCTGCGGCTGGTGGAGCGCCTGCGTTCGCTGGGCGTCGTCCACGTCGAGCACGACAGGGTGCCGGCAGGCAAGGACGTCGAGGCGTGCCAGCGCGACATCGAGCTTTTGGACGAGGCCCTGGCCGTCCTGCAGGAAGAGATCTTTGCCGATGAGACGAAAGCCCCTGCGGCTCCGAAGAAAGAGAAGGACTGGAAACAAGATGTGCTCCATGTCGTCGATCTGGGGAAGCGTTATCAGCATCTCAAGGAGTTTTCCCGGAGTCTGGCGGTCAATATCGGCGAATGGGAGCCGTGGGGCGATTTCGACCCACAGCTTTTAAAGACGCTGCGCGACCGGGGTATCTATGTGCGGTTGTATCAGGCGCCTGTCTCCGACTTAAAGAAGTTTCCCGGGGACGTTGTTGTGGACGTCCTGCGGACACATAACGGCAGCGCGCTATGCGCCGTGGTCTCGCGCGAACCTGTCGCTGTCCCTTTCAAGGAGATCGTCCCGCCGAAGATGGGCCTGGCGGCCATGAAAAAGCGCCGGGAAGAAGACCGGCACGTCATGGAACAGCTGGTCCGGGAAGGCCGGGCTGTCCAGTGCCACAAAGAATGTTTTTTGCGCCAAAAGAAAGTTTTGGAGAAAGACCTGGAGTTTGCCAGGGCCGTCGCCGGCATGGGGCAGGAAGGTGCCTTGACGTATCTGACGGGTTATGCGCCGTCTGATCAGATGGAGATATTGTCCGCCGCCGCCCAAAAGGAAGGATGGGGCCTGTTCGTGGGCGATCCTTCTCCGGAAGACCGTATCCCGACCCTGTTGCGCAATCCTCGCTGGGTTTCTCTTATTCAGCCGGTGTTCAAGCTCCTTGAGATCACCCCGGGATATACGGAGCTCGACATCAGCCCCGTGTTTTTGATTTTCTTCAGTTTGTTCTTCGGGATCCTGATCGGAGACGCCGGATACGGTCTGGTTTATTTTCTTTTGACGCTTTGGGCGCACCGCAAATTCGGCAAAAAAATGCAGAGCAAGGCGCCGTTCTTTTTGATGTATCTCTTGAGTTCCTGCGCTGTTGTCTGGGGGGTCTTGAGCGGCGTTTTCTTCGGCCAGACGTGGTTGGCAGGTCTGGGCGTCAAGGCTTTGGTGCCCCAGCTGAACGATACCCGTTTTATCCAGGCGTTTTGTTTCTGCGTCGGCGCGGTCCACCTGTCGATTGCGCACATCTGGCGTTTCGCCGTGCTTTTGCCTTCGCCGGTCGCCATGGCGGAGCTGGGATGGTTTTCCATCGTCTGGGCGGCGTTTTTTCTGGCCAAGACGCTTTTATTGGGCGACCCTTTCCCATCCGCGGGAAAATATCTCATCATTGCCGGCATCGCGCTTGTGGTTGTTTTTATCAATTTCCAGAAGAACATTCTCAAGGGCATCGGTTCGGGGCTTGGGACCCTGGCATTGAGCCTCGTGAACAATTTTACGGACGTCGTGTCATACATCCGTCTTTTCGCCGTCGGGCTGGCGACCATCGCTATTGCCGACGCTTTTAATCTCATGGCCGCCGGCGCGGCTTCAGCAGGTATCCTGGGAATAGCAGGGGCCGTCTTGATCGTGGCCGCCGGCCACGCGTTGAATATTGTTCTGGGCCCCATGTCGGTCCTTGTGCACGGCGTCCGGTTGAATGTCCTGGAATTCTCGGGACACGCGGCCGTGGCGTGGTCAGGGACGCCGTATAAGCCGCTTGCGGAAGAGTAAAAAATTGACCCGCTCGCCTAAGCGCTTGAAAATTTTATGCGCCGTACCGGCTGAAAATTTTCTGCGCAGCCTCGGGGTTGATTTTGTAATGAAGAGTTACCCATTATAGGCAAAATCAAGGAGGGAACAATGGAAGGAAATGTTTTAGTGCAGTTTAAAGATCTGGGGGCGGCGCTCATATTGGCCTTGGCGGCCTGCGGGTCTGCGATCGGCGCAGGCACGGCCGGCATGGCGGCCATCGGCGCCTGGAAGAAGAACTTTTCGCAGAACAAGACCGCGTCTTTTCTTCTTGTCGCGCTTGTCGGCGCGCCCTTGACGCAGACGATCTACGGCAATATCGTCATGAACAAGGTCTTGGAGCTGGCCAGCAAGGGTCAGTATCTGTGGGGCATCGGCGCTTTCTGCGGTTTGGCCATCGGTTTGTCCGCTTTGTGGCAGGGCAGGTGCGCGGCTGTGGCCTGCGACGCGATGGGCGAGACGGGTAAGGGCTTCGGCAACTATCTGGCTGTGCTCGGTATCACGGAGACTGTGGCTCTCTTTGTCATGGTCTTTTCGCTTATCGCCCTGGGCAAGTTTTCCGGAGCGTAATAGAGCAGAACTAAGATGGAAGAACTAAGAGCTAAGAAAGAGCCCTGCATCAAAACCAGGCATTCTTAGTTCTTATATCTAAATTCTGATTTTCCGGGCGATTAGCTTCCCGACGCTCACATGTGTTCGGTCGGGATCCCGACCTTGCCGTTGGCAAGCGTCGGGACAACTTCCGCCAAAATTCTTGGCGGAAGTTAGGTTTCGGGCGGTTGGCGCAATTGGTTAGCGCACCTGATTTACATTCAGGGGGTTTACTGGTTCGAGTCCAGTACCGCCCATTAATTTGGGGTCGATCCTTCGACGCGCGTCTCGCTTGTGCTCGACGCTTGCTTGAGGATGGTTCGACTTGTGGTGAGCAAGCGAGTGAGGGACGAACGAGCGCGTCGAACCAGTCCTCCATCGCCCACCAATAATTCAGAGCTTAGAACTAAGTGCTAAGTGTCAGGTTTCACGACGTTGTATACAAGAACTCAGGTTCGCGAGAGAATCGTTTCGGGTGTTTGGTGAACCACTCCTGGGCTAATTCAGCCGGTGTTTTCCCGCCCATGGCTTTGTAAGGGCGGTGTTGGTTAAAATAACGCTCAAAGCCGTAGAGGGCCGATTCCATTTCGCCTACGGAACCGTAATGATATCGATATATCGTTGCTTCCTTGATCAGACCGCCGGTCCTCTCGGCTAAGCCGTTGGTCCATGGATGCTTGATCTTTGTCAGAATATGCCGAACGCGGGACTGACGGCACGCTTCATCAAACGGATGGATATTAAGGGCTTTACCGCCTTTGTAGAACGTGTTCGTGAAAGCCGCGCCGTTATCCGTCAAGACTCTTTGAATCCTGAAGGGATAGAACTTCCGGCAGTATTGCAGGAATCTGGCGGCTATCGGCCCGTCCTGGGCATCATAGACTTGGATGGCCAAAATTCTCGTCGCCCGGTCTATAGCGATGAACAGATAGCGGCGCTTGCCGTCCATCCTCGGCAGATAGAAGATATCGAGGTGCAGGTATCCCGGAGGATACCTGCGGAACGTGCCCGTTTTTTGTTTGGCCAGAGGCCTGAGCGCCTTGCGATCGTTGAGACCTTCACGGACTAAGTGGCGGTAGACCGAAGACCGACTCAGCTGAGGCAGTACGGCCTTCCGTAAGGCCAGCCAGATCCGGTCCATGTCGCAAAGCCAGTCCTTGCGCAGCATCTCGATGGCTGGATAGAGCGTCAAGGGGATCGCCGTTTCGATGTTCCTAGGGCGGCTGCTGTGGTCCTTCGTATCCGGGCGCTTCTTCCACTTGGCCACTGTGGCCGCGGTCACGCCCATTTTCTTGGCCAGTCGCCGGTAGGGCTCCCGGCTCTCTTTGATGATTTTGCGCTGATGCTGGGTTGTTCGGGCGTTCGCATGGTAGTTCATGAAAGCCTCCTTCAGTTAGATTCTTTCATGAACCTCTGACAAAGAGCAAGGATTAATTTGCCTTGCTTGTATTACAACGTAGTGAAACTAGACAGCTAAGAACTAAGATAAGGGCCTTGAATTTATAGCTTAGAACTTAGTTCTAAGGGCTAAGAAATAGCAGAAAAAAATGAATGAGCCGAATTATAGGAAGCTTTTAGTCTGGCAAAAGGCCCATCAGAATGCCCTTTTGGCTATCGACTTGGCGGAAAAGATTCCCTTTAAATTTTCAAGGATTGTGATACAATTTATAGCCGCTGGAACCTCTATCGGGGCGAACATTGCGGAGGGCAGCGCAGCGCCGAGCAAGAGGCAAAAAGAGAGCTACTTCCAGATCGCCCTTAATTCCAGTTACGAATTTGATAATTGGCTTCAGATTTTGAAAGATGCGAAACCTATCTGTGCCGATAAAGCGGTTTTGCCGGGCATAGAAAGCCGCAACATTGAAGTCATAAAGATTTTAACCAAGCTAATCAGCTCTCTAGGCTCTTGATTTTTTTCAGGTTTTGCTTTTTCTAAGCTCTCTAAACTTAGTTCTGCTCTTTCGGGGACGTCGCTTAGCCTGGTTTAAGGCCCTTGATTGTCGATCAAGTGATCGTGGGTTCAAATCCCATCGTCCCCGCCAAATTTTTCCGACAAGGAAAAATTTGGCGGTACTAAAGCGAGCGTAGGCGCGTCAGCGCCACGGCCCGACAAGGGCCGTAGCGAGCGTAGTACCGCCAACCGCAATGTTCCGGGTGCCGGAGTCTCTGACTTCGGCCCCGCTCCTTAATGTTTGTTTCACGATATAGGTGGCGAGCGTAGTGCCGCCAACCATAATGCAGCATTAACTGGTTGTCACCAGCGCATAAAGCCGTAACTTGATTTTAAACAATCAGTTACGGCTTTTTTATTTCCTATTTCCGTTCCTTGAGTTACGTTAGTACTAAAGATACGGCAAAAATAGGAGCGATTCCTTCGGCCGAACATCCCGAACTTTAGTCGGGGAGAGATTCTGCGGGATGACGATGCCGTGAAATAGTATTGCAATACATGTATAACAATGTTATACTTATATTGCAAAGGAGAACATGAACATGACTGTATTGAAAGCATTTCGTTTACCGGCGGGGTTGGTGAATAAGCTGTCTGTGTTGGCGAAAACGACGCGTCGCAGCGAAAAATTCTATGTTGAGGAAGCCCTCAACCATTACCTGGAAGATTACGCCGACGCTCAGATTGCTAAAGACCGTTTTGCCGATCCGAAGTCAAAGATTATTTCGGGTGCGGAATTGAGGAAGCGTCTCAGTGTATAAGGTCGTTTATCTCGATTCTGTCGAAGAGGACTTCCGGAAGCTCGATAAGGCGGTTATTAAGAAAATTTTGGACCGCATCGAGATTTATCTCGCCCGGGATCCCCAAGGGCTGGGGAAGCCGTTAACAGGGGGGTTCCAGGGATATTGGCGATACCGTTGGGGAGACTACCGCGTCATTTACCGGATAGCGGAGCAGGAAATCCTCGTCATTGTTTTGCGTATCAGCCATAGGAAGGACGTTTATCGATAAATTCCCCTGGGCCGTGTTTTGCCGTAACTGATTACTTCAATCATCGCGCTCCGCCTCCGCCTCCGCATCCGCTCTGTCCCTTTTCCCCACACATACAAGAATTGAATTTAAGTTTGTTCCAAAACCTGCAAAATTGCTTCGGCGGATGTCACGGGATGCTTGTCCTTCGGATAAGCCGGGTTGCGGTGTTCCATTTTTTGTTCCCATTTTCCTGTTTTTGCGTTATGCTGATGCTAACAATACGGCAAAAACAGGAGCGGTTTTTCGTCCATGAAGAAAATATTTCCCCTGTACTTGAGTTTCCGCGCGAAAGTCACCATCGCGTTCATCTTTTCCTTGTTCCTCGTCACCTTCCTCGGCAATGTCCTTATCCATCGCGTCAGTCTTGAGTCCCAGTTCCAGCAGTTGAGGCAGGGGCTTATCGTCCTGACAAAGACGGCGAGCCTTATGATCGACGGCGATACGTTGATGTCCGTCCCTCTCGACAGGCAAGGGGTCGATAGCGAAGCTTATCAGGCGATCGCCGCGGTCCTGCGCCGGATCAAGGAGACAAACCCCAGGATCCTTTATATCTATACGATGACACAGACGCAGAAACACGGGGCCTGGCAGTTCATCGTGGACATAAACCCTGTGGTCAAGGACAAGAACAACCGCGTTTTGACCTCCTATCCCGGCGATCCCTATGACGCCTCGCGTTTCCCGGAGATGGAAAAGGCGTTTGAGGCCCCGTCGGCCGACAAAAAATTGATGGTCGATGAATGGGGTGTCACCTTGTCCGGCTATGCGCCTGTGCGCGACAAGACGGGCCGGGCTGTGGCCGTGCTGGGTATCGATATCTCCGCCAAGGACGTTTTCGACATGGAGCGGGAGCTTAACCGGCGCTTCCTGATCGTCCTGGCGTTCGGTATTATCCTTTCCCTTTTCTTGGGTGTCTGGGTGTCCAGACAGACAACAGGGCCTGTCTTGAAACTCCGGGAGGCCACGCGGCGCATCGCGGCCGGAGACCTGAGCACCAAAGTCGATATCCAGGGCCATGATGAGATCAGCCAGCTGGGGGATTCTTTCAATAAGATGGCGGGAAGCCTGCTTGAATCGCGCCGCGCCCTGCGCGATTATTTTTACCGCATCGTCGAGTCTTTGGTGCGGGGACTCGAGGCCAAAGACAGCTACACGCGCGGGCACTCGGACCGCGTAGCGGATTATTCGAGGGCCATCGCCCTCCAGATGGGATTTGGCGCCGAAGAAGCCAACATGCTCAAGGAGACGGCCCAGCTCCACGATATCGGCAAGCTGGGCATCGATGAGAGGATCTTGAATAAGGTCGAAAAGCTTACAGATGAGGAATGGGCCACGATCAAGCAGCATCCCGTGACAGGGGAGGAGATCCTGAAGCCCATTTTTCTGGAAAAGAAAATGCTGGCTGTCGTGCGCTCCCATCACGAGCGGTATGACGGCAAGGGGTATCCCGACGGGCTCAAAGAGGGCCAGATCGATCCCTGGGCGCAGATCGTGACCGCCGCGGATGCCTACGATGCGATGACGTCCAGGCGTTCTTACCGCGATGCGCTCGGCAAAGAGACCGCCATCGCCGAGCTCAAGAAAGGCAGCGGGACGCAATTTGCGCCGAACGTCGTGGAGGCTTTTTTGAAAGTTCTTGACCGTTGAAGAACGGTTTATAACCGTATGTAAAGGTAAAGGGGGCGAAATGGAAGCCAAGAAATTTACCCGGCAGGAGGCGTTTGGTTTCGGGTGGGAAAAGATGAAAAAACACTTCTGGTTTTTTGCCGGAGCGCTTTTGATCGTCATGGCTGCGAGCGGCGTGCAGAGCTATTTTTCCCACTTGGATCCCAAGCTTTTTCCCGTGGCCCATGTCGTGGGCACTTTCGTTTTTTGGGCCGTCGGTCTTGTCGTCCAGATGGGGATGATCCGTGTAACGCTCCAGATCCATGACGGCGTGCCGACGGGGCTCGGCAGGCTTTTTGCGGATTACGGTCTTTTTTTCAAATACCTGGCCAGCTCCGTTCTTTACTCCCTCATTGTCCTGGGCGGCCTCATTCTTCTGGTCGTGCCCGGCTTCATGTGGGCGGTGCGCTTCCAGTTCTTTTCCTATTTCATCATCGACAAAAAGGCGGGGCCTGTAGAGGCGTTGAAATTGAGCTCGAAGGTGACAGAGGGTGTTCGTCGGGATATTTTTTGGTTCGACCTGGCAGGCATCGGCGTGGTCCTTCTGGGGATGCTGGCGTTGCTGATCGGCATATTCGCCGCCATACCGACGGTCATGATGGCGACCGTTTATATTTATCGCAAACTTCTTCCGCAGTTGGCGGAACACCCGCGCAATTCCGATAAGCGCGGGGTGTAGCAGTTGGCGGAACACCCCTGCCTGCCGGCAGGCAGGCGCGCAATTTTCGCCGACGGGCGAACACTGGCGCAATACCGTTTAGCGCCAGGTGCCGATAAGCGCGGGGTGTAGCAGTCGGCGGCATGAGGAGGAGCATGGGGCGGGCGTTACCGTTTTTCAGAAAAAGTTCTGTCGTTTTCTGCTTGCCGGCGGCCGGCTTTGTGGGATGCGGTTGTCTGGAGGCGGCCTCTGTGGTGCGCGGTATGCCTCCGGGGATTCTTCCTGATCTGTGGTCTGTGATCGTCGAATTCGGCCCTCCATTCCTGATCTTTGCTGTTTTTTTGGGGGTTTATTACGGATGGAACCTGAAGAGGGCCGGCGCTCTCAAGGCGCTGGCAAGACAGTTCGGCGGCCGTATGGCACGGTTTTCCTTGTTTCCGGTCTGGGACGCCTCTGTCGGCGGCTACCGTCTGCGCGTGCGGCTGATACCGGAAAGCAGGAATTCGCCTTCATATCTTGAGGTGTACCTTTTCAAAAAAAGTTCGTTTGTCGTCAAGGTCCAGCGGGAGACGTGGGCGCACCGCGCCGGCAAGTATCTGGGGTGGCTGAGTGAAGTCCGGATGCAGGATGCGGAGTTTGCCAAATTTTTTGTGACGTCCGATAAGCCGGTCAGGGCCCAGGCGTTCCTGGCCGATACTGAAGTGAAGCCGGTTGTCTTGTCGCTGTTTGCCGACGGCTTTGAGTTGTTGACGCAGGATGAAAAGAAGATATTTGCCCGCAAGCCGCGGTTTTCTCTGGAGCGCGACCTGTCTGTTCCGGCGATGCAGGAGATTTTGAGGCGTCTTCAGATATTGGCCGCCCGGGAATAAAGCTTAAAAGGTTTCTGCAAAGCCCAAACGAAAGGATACGTATGAAAAAAGCGGCATTTATGGTTTTGTCTGCGGCGCTCCTGTGTTGCGGGGACGTGCCGGCCGAGGATGTGGATCCTGCGGCCGTCCCCCGGATGCCGGAGATTCAGGGATGGGTCGCCGATGTCGACTGGGTCGGCGACAAGCTTGTCGTCAACACGGGCGGCGATGAAATCACGTTTGTGGTGACGGATAATACCCACGTGGATCAGTTCGGCAAGGCCATCTCGCTCAATGACGTCAATCAGGGCGATTTGGTGTCCGTCAGATATGTCGATAAACAGTATGCCGGCCTGGTCGCGGTCCAGATCACGGACAATGCGGCGCTGCGCAGTTGAGAGTCTTAGGAGGGTGGTTATGGCCAGGAAATCCATGATATTGAAACCCGAACAGATCAAGGACAATCCTTTCCGGGCTGTCGGCAAGGACTGGATGCTCATCTTCGCCGGCACGCAAGAGGCGCATAACATGATGACCGCCAGTTGGGGCGCGTGGGGTGTTTTGTGGCACAGGCCGGTCTGTTTTTGTTTCGTACGGCCGAACCGCCATACCTACGGGTTCATGGAGCAGAACTCTTTTTACACGCTGAATTTTTTTACGGAAAAATACCGCAAGGTCCTGGATTTTTGCGGTTCGAGGTCCGGCAGGGATGTGGACAAGGTGGAGGCGACCGGCCTGACCGTGCGCTCCGACAAGAGCGGGGCGGTTTATTTTGCCCAGGCGCGCCTGGTGATCGTCTGCAAAAAGATCTATGCCCAGAGGGTCGATCCTCGATGTTTCCTGGATCCCTCCATTGAGGACAATTATCCCAAAAAAGATTACCACCAGATGTATGTGGGCGAAGTGGTGAGGTGCCTGGAGCCGTGAGGTTTCCGGCGGCAGGCGGTGTTGCTTGACAAAAGGCACGGCAGTTGAGAGAATAAACACAGCCGCAGGCGGGTCTGCGGCTGAAAACCCGCAAGGACAACTCCAATGGGAAAGACGGTGAAGGATAAGGGCGTTTTTGGGTCCAAACATTTCCTCGGGATTCCTGTCGTCATTTTTTGCGGCTTGTGCTTTTTTGCGCTGGCCGGCTTTGCGGCCGAACAAGGCCAGGAGAACGTCAAGGCCAATGCCTTCATTAAATTGAAGGACGGCGGGGTCGTTGTCGGGCAGGTCCTGGGCAAAGAAGACGGCAACTACCGCATCATGACCTCCACGATGGGGATCGTGACCATACGCGAGACGGATATCGCGAGTTTCGAAGACAGGGGTGAGCTGAATTGGGAAAAGTACCAGAAGGCCATCACGGAAAATCCCCAGACGATCTCCGGCATCCAGGACTTGTCCCAGGACCAGGAAGTGATAGCCATCGTCTCCGATCCCAAGATCAAAGAGGCGATTGAACGCCAGGACCTCGATTACCTGCGGACTAACGAGAAATTTCTCAGGTTTATGAACAACCCGAGGGTCAAACAGATCATTCAAAACACCCAGGATACTGTCGAATCACAGTCAAAGTGAGGCTTTTATGGCGGATAAAGTGAAGCTTAATTTCGGGGCGGAGCTCGTCGACGCGACGCCCATTGATATCAATCAGGCCAATGAATATTTCAACCAGTATTTCCTGGAGGACGGCACCGTCCTCAAGATGAAGCTGGTGGCGACAAAGGTCTTCCGGATCGATGACCGCTATGACGCCGAGGGTAACCCCGTTTACTTCGTCCAGTCCACGAACGTCCTTTCCGTCGATTCCCCGAAAGGGTTGAAGAAGAAGTAAGCAGTTTTTTGATTTAGCCCCTTGCTTAAGCATCCGCTACTAATGCTTTGGCGGATGTCCGCCGAAGTAGTGGTGGCGGGCACTTGAAAATTTTTGCCACGGCTCGGCCGAGCGAAGCCCGGCCAGTCGGCAAAAATTTTCTACGTAAGCTTCGGGGTTGTTTAGCCCGCCCTAAGGGCGGGCTAACCAAGAAAACGCTTTCTTCAAAAGCTGTTTTTTCCCTTGTTTGGCCTGGTAAAATCCGTAAACTTGTCTATACAAGAAAGGAGCGGGTGCGAGAGAGTCGCACTAAGCGCTTCACTCATCAAGGCTGGCTAACCCCAGCCTTCTTTTTTTAATGAGGCCACGACTTATGGAATGAGGCGTAAGCCGAGTGAGCATAAGTCGTTGGCCGAATTAACCCCGTTCGCCAGCGAAGTAAATTTTCGTAAGAAAATTTACGAAGCGTCTTTGGCGGATCGGGGTAGAAAGAGGTGGTTTTTCAGGAGGCCACGACTTACGCCTGCCTTTGGCCTTCGGCCAAGGCAGGCAGGGAATGAGGCGTAAGCCGAGTGAGCATAAGTCGTTGGCCGTTTGTCTGCCGCTAGACAGGAATTATCCCGCACGGTTGTATAGCCGTGTGAACCACCCTGAAGCTCGCGAAGAAAATTTCGTGCACGGTTATATCGTGCGTGAAATTTTCGAGTGGTCAAGCGAGGGATTCCCTCCCCGTGATTTCTATTCAAAATTCCTTCCTGGCAGGGTATAATAATGTCCTAAAAACAGGAGAATTATGCCCTATAATTCCTTTGATCCCGTGTTTCAGGATAGCGAAGTGTTCCGCAATGCGGTGATAGAAGCCTTTACGCAGACCTCCCAGCATCTCCAAAGGCCCTCATGGGTGGATGCCTGGGGACAGTTTATCCGGCAGCACCCGTGGATTTCGCTGGGGGCGGCGTTTCTGGCCGTTTTTCTGTTGACGGCGTTCATCCGTGAGTTGATTTGCGGTTATCTCAAGACCAATGAAATTCTGGCACGCTTAAAGAGACTGGAAGACAAGATCAAAGAAAAGTAAAGAAATTAAGGAAGGACTCCTCGCGTAAACAGCTAACCCAAAAAGGGTAGGTCTCCGCATACCATATTAGAGGAGGACCTAACCCAAAAAGGGTAGACCTTCGCATGCCGCAGAGGGCGGCATACTGGCTCATCCGATTGAGCCAGGTAATCCACATAGCGGAGGGTCTAATCCCGCCAGAGGCGGAAGGATTTTAAAAAGGAAGACTCCTCGCGTAAACATCTTGTTAATATCTGTCTGCGACCAGTCCTCGCAGAGCTCGGACGGGCATCCAGATATTTCCAAGATACGCTCGGAGTTAATCCCGCCAGAGGCGGGATTAAGGGGTGTTCATGAAAACATCGGACGAAAAGATCTATTTGCCGGAAAAAGACATTCCGCGGGCATGGTATAACGTCGCCGCAGACCTGCCGTTTGAGCCGGCTCCGCCCATGAATCCGGCGACCAAGAAACCCCTGGATCCCAAGGACCTAGAGCCGATATTCCCGAAGTCCCTGATCAGACAGGAGCTGAGCCGCGAGCGCTGGATCGATATCCCGGATGAGATCCGCGAGATTTACAAGATCTGGCGTCCCTCGCCCCTGAAACGGGCCGTGCGCCTTGAGAAGGCCTTAAAGACACCGGCAAGGATATATTACAAGGATGAATCTTTGAGCCCTCCGGGCAGCCACAAAGCCAACACGGCCATCGCCCAGGTGTATTACAACAAAAAAGAAGGTGTCAGCCGCATCTGCACGGAGACGGGCGCCGGCCAGTGGGGCTCTGCCTTGTCCCACGCCTGCAGCATCTTCGGATTGAAGTGCACGGTGTATATGGTCAAGGTGAGCTTTGAGCAAAAACCCCACAGGAAATCCCTTATGCATATTTGGGGCGCCGAAGTCTTTGCGTCCCCTTCGGAGCATACCCGTGCCGGCCGGGAGATCCTTAAAAAGCATCCCCACACGCCGGGAAGCCTGGGGATTGCCATTTCCGAGGCGGTCGAAGACGCGGCGACACACGACGACGCCAAGTACTCGCTGGGAAGCGTTTTGAACCATGTGCTTCTGCACCAGTCTGTCATCGGCCTGGAAACCAAAAAACAGCTCAAGATGATCGGCGAAAAACCGGATGTTTTTGTCGGATGTGTCGGCGGCGGCAGTAATTTTGCGGGGCTTGTGTTTCCGTTCGTCAAGGACAAGCTCAAAGGGGCCAAGATCGATTTTGTGGCCGTAGAACCGACGGCGTGTCCGACGATGACCGCCGGGCCTTTCTGTTACGATTACGGGGACACGGCCAAACTGACGCCGCTGTTGAAGATGTATACGCTCGGCCACAGTTTCATTCCGCCCGGCATCCACGCCGGCGGACTGCGTTATCACGGCTGCGCGCCTCTCGTGAGCGCGCTGATCGACAAAAAGATCATCCGCCCCGTCTCTGTTTCCCAGACGGGGATCTTTTCTTCGGCTATCCTTTTTGCCAAGACCGAAGGCCATCTGCCGGCGCCGGAGACCGCGCACGCCATCCATGCCGGCATCCAGGAGGCCCTGGTTGCCAGGGAACAGAAGAAAGCCAAATGCATCGTAATCAATTACAGCGGTCACGGCCATTTCGACCTGACCGCTTATGACAATTATCTCTCCGGCCACCTCAAGGATTTCCATTACCCCAAGGAGATGATCGAAGAGGCCTTAAAAGAACTCAAAAGCCTCGGCGTCTAAAAGGACAAACAAAAGCCGTTTGGATTATTTAACACAAAGGAAGAAGAGAAAACCATGATCACTTATGAGGATTTCAGGAAGGCAGAGTTGAAGATCGCGACGATCAAGACGGCCGTACCCCACCCCCAGGCGGACCGTCTTTATGTCCTGACCGTCGATGTCGGCGGAACGATCAAGCAGATCGTCGCCGGCATCCGTCTTTTTTATGAAGCCGAAAAGCTCGTCGGCCGCCAAGTCGTTCTCGTCGACAACCTGGAGCCGGCGGTCATCCGCGGTGTCGAGAGCCAGGGGATGCTTCTGGCGGCTTCCGATGACACAGGCGTTACCGTCCTTTCGCCCGACCGCTACGTCAAAGAAGGCAGTATTGTAAAATAACCGGATCCCAAGACGCAATAACCGGTCAAATAACCAAATTTCAGGTAACCTGCCTGCCGGCAGGCAGGCAATCACCAAACAATAATCAATATAAAACCAAGATTTGCTGATATTCGTTTTTAATCCCCCGGCCATGAATGGCGGTTGCCTTTGGGGGGCTCCGGATAGTCGATAGGATCATTTGGGGAATTGTTCCGAAGAAAAAGGGGGCCTGGACTTAAAGCCCCCCGGGGGATTCCACGGATTTTTGTTTGATGATTGGTGATTGAGATTTTTTTGTATTTTGTGTCTTGGTTATTGTTCGGGGTTTTTACCTGCCCTTGATCTTGGCCGAGGCCCAGGCAGACAGGGTGATTACATGAAAATATTTTCTCAAGAATTGACTTATAAAACCCAAGGGCATTGCGATATCGTCGATATATCGTCGGATGTTTCCGGCGTGGTGGCGCATTCGGGCTTGAAAGAAGGGATGGCGTTTGTTTTTGTCGTCGGTTCCACAGCCGGCCTGACGACCTGCGAATACGAGCCGGGCTTGGAACAGGACATCAGGGATTTTTTCGAGAAGCTTGTCCCGGAGAAGAAGGGATATCATCATGATGCGGCCTGGGGGGATGCCAATGGTTTTTCCCACCTGCGTGCTTCGTTGTTAAAGCCGTCTCTCGCCGTTCCCTTTTTGAAAGGCAGGCTCGCCTCCGGCACGTGGCAGCAGATCGTCCTGGTTGATTTCGATAACCGTCCCCGCGAGAGAACGGTCGTTGTCCAACTTCAAGGAGAGTCATGATCGTCCTGCGGCAGGTGGTTCCTTCGGATGCGTGTTTATCCTGCGACGGCTGCTGCCGTTTCGCCGAGAACCCGAGCGTCTGGTCGCCTTTGTTTCTTTTTGAAGAGATCCGGGAGTTGACGCAAAAAGATATCGTTCCCAGTTGTATCTTCAGCCACAAGGGCGCCTCCGGCGGCCAGGCGGCGCGCATCGACCTCGTCGCCGACGGCGATCATTTCATCTGTTCCTGTTTCGATGCCGCCGGCCGGAAATGCAAAATATACCCTTCCCGGCCGCTCGATTGCCAGATCTATCCGTTCCTTCTGGCGCGTCACGAGGGACAGGCGGTCCTTGCCGTGGATACCAAGTGCCCGTATATCCGCGAGCACCTGGAGGATGCCCTGACCCGTGAGTACATTGTCTATCTTAAAAAGTTCCTTCTTTCGCGGGCCTTCAAGGACATGGCGGCGAGAGAGCCGCGGTTATTCCAGGAATATCCGTCGGATTATGATGTCGTGGCCGTCTTGCCCGGATTCTGATCCTATAGACATATGAAATTTCGCCTTCTTCGTCTTTCTGACCGCGGGATCTTCGATCGTTATCTCTCAAGGGTCCGCCGGCCGCTGGCGGCATATGCCTTTGTCAATATCGCTGTCTGGCGCCGCTTGTTTACGATCCGCTGGGCCTTTGTGCATGGTGCCTTGTGTTGTTTTTTTGAAAGCAAAGGCGGTTGTTTTATGTATCTGCCGCCTCTCGGATGCGCCGATGAGGGGGTCTTGAAAGAGTGCTTCCGGTTCATGGAAGAGAGAAATCGCAACCGGGATATTTCGCGTATCGAGAATGTGGCGCCGGAGGATTTGGCTTGTTTCGGGCATGGAGCCTTCCGCCATTATAAGAAATGCGACGAGTATGTCGTGCGCCGCCAAGACATGATCGCGCTTGCCGGAAACAAGTACCGGCACCAAAGGAACCTTTGCAATTATTTTGAAAAACACTACCAGGTCCGGGTGCGGGCGTACCGGCCGGGCGACCACCGCGCAGTTTTGGACCTCTACGACCGGTGGGCGGCGCAGCGAAGAGAGAAAGGGCGCGACGATATTTATCTGGCGATGCTCGACGACAGCCGCCGGGTCTTGGAGACCATGCTGGGGTCGTTTGCGGGGTCGAAAGCGAAAGCTGCGATCGTGGAGTGCGGCGGCCGCCCGGAGGCCTTCAGCTCCGGTTTTCTTCTTTCCGACGGGAAATTCTGCATTAACTTTGAGTTTGCGAACCTCGCCCTGAAGGGGATCGCCGCCTATATCTTCCGGGAGTTCAGCCGTCGCTGCAGCCCCTCTGAAGAGATCAACATCATGGATGCCGTCGGTCTTGACAACATCCGCCGGACGAAAGAAATGTACTATCCGGCGCAGACCGTTCCAAATTACACCGTTCTCCTGAAAGATGACGCATGTTTCCTATAAATTGATCAAAGGCCCGGCGTCTGTACACCGGTGTTTTGAGTTTTTTTCCGGCGGACCGCATGCATTCCTCTTGGAGAGCGCGCAGGGCCGTTCCCGGCGCGGCCGTTTTTCTTTTTTCGGCGTTTCACCTTTTGCCGTCTTGCGCTGCCAGAACGGCCGCACGACGTTGAGAAAAGGCAGCAGGGAAGAGGAGATCAACGATTCTGTCGGCGGCTTCTTGCGGTCGTGCCTGAAAGAATACGTCCTGGCCGAAGATGAGCGCCTGGCCTATCCGTTTTTGTGCGGGGCAGCGGGATTCGTGGGGTATGATTTTGGTTTTTCTTTCGAGACCATCCGGCGCAGGAAAAAACCTCCGACAGGCGTGCCGGATGTCCTGTTCGGTCTTTATGATTGCGCCGCCGTCTTCGACCGGCTCAAAAACGAGATGCTCCTTTTTTCCAGCGGTTTTCCCGAACACGGCCCCAGCCGCAGGAAAAGGGCCCGGCGGCGCCTCGAAGAGATGCTGGCCGCGCTGGAAACGGCCGGGCCAGACGGGCGCGTCTTACGCGAGGAGCCGTTTTTGCCGGTTACGTCTGACTGGCGGTCGGATTTTACCAAAAAAGGATATCTTGCGGCAGTCAGGAAGGCCAAGGGGCATATCGCGGCAGGCGATATTTACCAGATCAACCTGTCGCAGAGATTCACCGGCCGTACCTCTTTGGAAGACTGGCAGCTTTATGAACGTCTCGTCCGCGCTTTTCCCGTTTCTTTCGGCGCATTTTTTCGCGGCGATGATTTCAGCATTATCAGCGCTTCTCCCGAACAATTTTTGTCTTACGACGGCAGGACGGTGACGACGAGGCCGATGAAGGGGACGCGCCCCAGGACGGGCGACCGCCGCAAGGATGGGCGGAACAGGCGGGAGTTGTGGGAGAGCGCAAAAGAGAAGGCGGAATTGTTGATGGTCGTCGATCTGGAGCGTAACGATCTTGGGCGGGTCTGCGACTACGGCACGGTGCGTCTGCGCCAGAAGCGGACCATCGAGGCCTACCGGACGGTTTTTCAGGCGACGTCGGAGATCGAAGGCCGGCTTGGCCCCGGTTGCGACCGCTGGGATTTATTGAGGGCTTGTTTTCCCGGCGGGTCTATAACGGGGTGTCCGAAGATCCGCGCCATGGAATTGATCGAGGAACTGGAGCCCGCCGCCCGCGGCATCTATACGGGGTCGCTGGGATATATGAGTTTCCATGAGACGCTGCAATTCAGCATCCTCATCCGCACGCTTCTGAAACAAAAGGAGAGGGTGAGCTTTCATGTCGGCGGCGGCATTGTCGCGGATTCGGATCCCGTGAAGGAATATGAGGAGACCCTGATCAAGGCACGCGTTTTATTCGAGGCCTTGACCGGAAAGCAGGAGTTATGAAACAGGTGTATCTTGACGGGCATTTTATCCGGCAGGCTGCAGCCGGCACCAGCGCGGCCGCGGTCCGCCTGAAGTCAGGTGCCGGTTTGTTTGAGACCATGCGCGTGCGCCATGCCAGGGTGTATCTCTTGGAGAGGCACCTGAAACGCCTGCGTGCAAGCTGTCCGGTCGCCGGCCTTAAAATCCCAAGTTGCCAGGAGCTTGCGGGGGCCGTCAGGGAATTGATCCGGCGTAACGGTCTGCGGGACGGCGCCCTGCGGCTGGTTGTTTCAACAGCTCCTGTTACAAATGGAATTTGCAAGAGGGCGAGACGCCGCAAAACAGAAGTTTGCATCGCGGAGAGGCCGTTGCCCGTCGATTTTTCTTTAAAGAAAGCCCCGGTGTTTTCCGCCGTTCTGTACGATAAAGAACAAGCGGGGTTTTCCGGCGTCCCTTGTGTGAAAACCACTCATCGGGATTTTTACCGGCGGGTCGGCCTGTTTGCCGCTTCCCGCAAAGCGGATGAGGCGTTTTTCCTGAATGCCGGCTTTGGGCTGGTGGAAGGGTCGCGCACGAACGTCTTTTGCGTCAAACAGGGGGACGTTTTGACGCCGTCCCTGGAGAGCGGCTGTCTGCCCGGCATCACACGAGCGAGAGTTTTGGAACTCCTGGCCGGCATGAAGGTCCGTTGTTATGAGACGGCGTTCGGTCCCGAATGGCTCTATGGCTGCGATGAGATTTTTGTGACGAACGCCCTCATCGGCGTTGCGGCCGTGACACGGTACAACGGCAGGCCTGTCGGTTGCGGCCGTCCGGGACCGGTGACCAGCCATCTCGTCAGGGTTTATCAAAACGACATTGAGAAGGCGTGTCATATCCGGTAGAATAGCTATAAGTTGTAAGCTTTAAGCTGTAAGCCAAGGCAAACAATAACCACAAAGAAAATACGAACTTTAAAGATTTAAAGGTTTGGAATAAGGCGCGCAGTTTAGCGCTTGAAATTTATCCGCCTTCGCGCAGAAAACCGCGGGTGTGGACCCGCGGATAAATGCGGATCCCGCGCTACGGCCCGCCACCCTGCGGCGGGCGAGGTCTCGCCGAAGGCCGGACGAGATGCCGCTAAATCTTTGGAAGGCGGACAGGCACCGCGGGCTCGCCTCTCGGCGAAGCCGAGGGCTGTAAAGCCGTGGGGCTCCATGAAAAAGCTTACAACTTAGAGCTTAGGACTTATAGTTTAAGGAAAGCTTATGGCTTATAACTTATTGATGAGGAATTTATCTATCTTTTTTCTCTCTTCTTTGTTGCTCTGCGGCTGCCGCGTCTCCGACATCCAGACGTGGACGGCAGACCGCTATGCCGCCGTTTCTCAGGCTGCTGCGCAGACAGCTGTCCGTCTTTACGAGAAAACATTGGTTGCCTTGCCCGAAGGCCGGGCCAGGGATATTGTCTGCGTCAAGCTGGGGCGCCTCTATCTGAACATGGGGCGTTTTGGTCTTGCGATAGAGCGCCTGAAAAACTGCCGCTCGCCTCAATCCCAGTCTCTCCTGGCAGAGGCCCTTTTTCAGAACGGCGAATACACCCGGGCCCTCGATGTCTTTAATCGTCTGGGTGAAGAAGGGGCCCCCGATTACCTGTATTATTACGCCATGACTTTAGAGAAATCCAATCTTTATGATCAGGCATTAAAGATCTATCGCCGCATCCAGGAGGATCCCGGGTTCGGCGCCCGCGCGCGGGAGCGCATCGCCCTCATCGGCCTGTCTATGCCGGAGGCGCGTTTTTCCGGCGTTTCGCCCGAGGTCCGTTCTTTGATCGAAAAGAGCCCTGCGGCCGAGGCCTATCCGGATGCCGGCGTCCTGTATCTTTTGGCGGACGAGGCGATCCGTCTGACGAGAAGCTTCCAGGTCGAATCCGAACTTCATTATGTCGTCAAGATATTGAACGACCGCGGCAAGGAGAACTACGGCGAGGTGACGCTGCCGTACGACTCGACCTATGAGACCGTGGAGCTTGAATACGCGCGCACCATCCGGCCGGACGGCACGGTCGTCTCCGTCGGCGACAAAAACATCAGGGATGTCTCGCTTTATTTGAATTATCCTCTTTACAGCAATGCACGGGCCCGCATCATTTCCATGCCCGAGGTGGCGCCGGGGTGTGTCATCGAATATAAGGTGAGGATCCTGCAGACCAAACTTCCCAACAAGAAGGATTTTGACAGTGTTTACTGGCTCCAGATGGACGAGCCGATCCTTTTGCAGCGCGTTTCCCTCATCGTTCCTAAAGACCGGCAATTGCGCTATAAGGTGGTCAACGCCGGTTACAATACGTTCGGCTTCACGATGACGCCGCAGGTCCGCGAGATAGGAGATGACCGTATTTATGCCCTGGAGTTCAGGGATGTGCCGCAGATCGTCCCGGAGCCGTCCATGCCGCCTGTTTCCAAGATCGACCCTTATGTTTTGTGGACGACGTTTGCAAGCTGGGAAGAGATCTATCGCTGGTGGCGCGGTCTCTATCAGGACAAGATCCATGCGGATGCCGCGATCGCCGCAAAGGTCGAGGAACTGGTGAAAGGCAAAAAGACGGAAGAAGAAAGGATACGCGCCATCTATGATTATTGCGCGCAGGAGATCCGCTATGTGGCCGTGGAATACGGCGATGCCGGTTATGAGCCCCATGAGGCCCCGGAGATATTCCGCAATAAATACGGGGACTGCAAGGACAAAGCCATCCTGCTTGTCGCGATGTTGAATAAGGCCGGTATCGAGGCGTATCCTGTCCTGATCTCGACGGATGACGAGATGGACAATCAGGAGGACCTTCCGAGCCTCTTGTTCAACCATGCGATTGCCGCGGTCAAGGCGAAGGGGCGGCTGGTTTTTATGGATGCCACGGCTTCTACGACATCTTTCGGGGATTTGCCGGAGCCGGACCAGGACAGGCTGGTCCTTGTGTTCTATCCCCAGAGTTATGAGTTGGTGAAAACGCCGCTGTTTGAGCCTTCCCATAACCGCGCCGTGACGATGACAAAGATTGAAGTCCGCAAGGACGAGTCCATCCTGGGCGAGCGGAGGCTCCAGACGGAAGGTTTTTTCCTTCAGGCCCAGCGGTATTGGCTGAGATTCACGATGCCTTCCCTTATTGAGGAGAGCATCAAGCAGAGGGTGCGTTCCATTTCCGAGAATGGCCGTCTTCTCGATTATACGATCAAGAACGCCGACAGTCTTGAGGATCCCGTCAACTTCTCTTACCGTTTTGAAGCCCCCAGATACTTCATCAAGGCGGGGCGGTCGCGCATCATGAGCCAGATGAGCGGATTTGATACGTCGGTTGTCGCCAGGGAGTCGCGCCGCTATCCCTTGCAAACCGGCGGCCTGCGCGTGGAAGAAGATGAATTGGAAGTTGAATTACCCGACCATCTTGCGGTAAAATATCTCCCCAATCCCGTCATGGCGAACACGCCGTGGTTTTCCTTGTCGAGCCGCTACGAGATGACCGACGGCCGTCATTTGCGTTATGTTTATGCTCTGGAAGTCAAAAGGCGCGACGTGACGGTGGAGGATTATGCGGAATACAAAAAGATCGTCGAGCATATCGCGTCCCAGCTGAACCAGCAAGTGGTCTTGGAAGAGATAAAGAAATAGTATCAAAGAGCAGGAGAAAACGGATCCAAAAAAGGTCCGGAGAACAAAGAACGAAAAACCAGAAGATTCAAGAGATGGCGTCTTTACCCCGTTAGAAAGCCCCGTCTTTGGGCGGGGATTTTTTAAAGCGGATGCATGGGGTTTAATGCCCCCCGCAAGCTTTTTTCGTTAGAAAGGCGCAAGCCTTTCTAACGGGATTTACAAGACAACAACTCGGAATATTTTTTGTTTTTGCCTCGTATAGTTTTTGCTCCGACGCCAGAAATTCCCCGACTCCTGTCGGGGGATGAAAATAGTTTTCTGGGTCGGAGTGCCGGCAGAGCGTCACTTTGATACTCTGATACTTTCAAAAGGAGCAGTATGGCCGTACCGAAAAAACCGCCTAAAGAGGACCTGGATTTTCAGATGGCTTTTTTTGAGGGCGTTTTGCGCCGCCGCCCGGACTATGTCGATGCCCTGATCGCGTTGGGAGAGATCTATACCAAGAAGGGGTTGTATCGCAAGGGGCTCAGGGTCGACAAGAAACTTTCCAGACTGCGGCCCGACAACCCCATTGTTTATTATAATCTGGCCTGCAGTCTTTCGCTCCTGGGCGATCTCTCGAAGTCATTCGAGGCGATCGAACGAGCGATCACCCTGGGTTATGAAGATATCGCCTTTATGTGCAAAGACCCCGATCTTTCAAACCTGCGGCAGGATGAACGGTTCGGGGAGCTGGTCGAGAAGGCCAAGCGCCTGAAACGCCCGGAGGATGTCCCTGATGTCTCTACAAGATAACGGCCCTTCTTCGTCTCCCGAGGCCAGGCGATACCAGGCGATACGATATCGCCTCTTCTTTTTTCGTCTTTTCGGCAGCATAGCGGCGCTCCTGGTTTTTTTATGCACGGGCTGGTCGCGCGCCCTCAAGGTCTGGCTTCTGGCATGGAGGGAGGATTTTTTTCTTCTGGCGGCCCTTTACATCTCCTGTTTTCTTTTTTTGTCTTTTGTCGCCGGACTTCCCCTGGACATTTTTGAGGGGTTCTTTCTTGAGCACCGTTTCCACTTAAGCCGCCAGACCTTCGGAGAATGGTCCAAGGATTTCCTGAAAAAATCCGTCGTCGCCTTTATCGTCTCTTTGGCACTGTTAGAAAGCGTCTATTTTTTTCTTTCCCAGTTTCCCGAGAGCTGGTGGTTGTGGGCCGCCTGTTTTTGGTTTTTTTTGAGTATCGTCCTGGCCCGGATCTTTCCGTATGCGATCCTGCCGTTGTTTTTCCACGTCAGGCCGCTGGAAGAAGGGGAGGTCCGGCGCCGGATCCTGGCGCTCTTTGGACGCTACCGGGTCAGGCTCAAGGATATTTTTGTCCTGGATTTTTCCAGAAAAACAGTTAAGGCGAACGCCATGGTCGCCGGCCTCGGCGCCACCAAACGGATCTTTCTTGCCGATACGCTTTTGGGATCCTTCAACCCCCAGGAGATCGAAGTTGTCTTGGCCCATGAATTGGGCCATTACCTCAGGCACGATACGGCCAAACTCGTCGTGGCCAGCCTGGCGTCCGGCCTTTTTTCTTTCGGGCTGGCCTATCTTCTCTTCGACCGTTTCCTTGCTGTTTTTGGTTTTGCGGGCCCCGGCGATGTGGCGGCCCTGCCTTTGCTTTTGCTCATCCTTTTTGCCGCCGGGTTTGTCCTCCTGCCTCTCCAGAACGGTTTTTCGAGGATTTTGGAGAGACAGGCGGACCGTTTTGCCCTGGAGGCCACGCGGGCGACGGAAGCGTTTGCCTCCATGATGCGCAAGCTGGGCGAGAAGAACCTTGCGGATTTTTCACCTTCGCGCGGAATGGAGATTTTTTTCTACGATCATCCGCCGATCGCCAAGAGGATCCGGATGGCCCGCGCTTTCCAGGATGCCGGTGAACATATATGACGCATACGTCCCCTATCCCCAAGCCCGAAGAGCGCCGCCGTTATAAACGCCTCGACCACATTTTCCCGGTTGAATTCCGTTTCCTTTCGGCCGACGGATCGCTGCAAGGCGACTGGAGGGAGGCTTTTACCCAGGACGTCAGCGCCGGCGGCTTGTGTCTGGTCGTCACGCAGATCAACGAGCGTGACATGGGGTTGTTCGGCGATCCCAAGACCCTGATCGATCTCAACATCAATATTCCCTCGGGAACGAAACCCGCGCAGGCGACGGCGCATCCGGCATGGCTCAGGCCTCTCAAGGAAGGACTTATCAATCAGTACATGGTCGGCATGCGGTATGTCCGCATCGAGAAGCGCGACAATGCGCGCATCTTGCGGTATGCCGACATGCGCAAGTTCCTGAAGGCGATGGCTATTGTGTTCACCATCTGCCTCAGTCTGGGGCTTGTGACCGTCGGATTTTACAACGCCCGTCTGCGTTATCAGAACGAAAAGCTCCTGGGAGGGCTTACCGATACCCTTGTGCGCCAGAGGAACCTGGAAAAAGGAAAGGACTTGCTCGAGCTTAAGATCGACGAGATGAACTTCCTGTTGTCGCAGTCGGGCCGCAGGGTCGAGATGCTGGAAAGGGCGCTCCTGCTGACCAATCGCGACGAAAAGCAGAAGATCGAGCAGCTCCAGGCCTCCATCGATTTCTTCAAGAAATATCAAGATAAGCTCAAAGCGGACCTTGCGGGACTCGTCAGCCACAAGGCGCAGGTGGAGATGGATGTGACCGCCAAGGTCGAAGAGGGAAAGGCGATAGAGAAGAAAGTCGTGGATAAATTTTATCGTTGGCTTACCGTGCATCAAAACAACAACACGGGCCTGGTGGCCAGCTTTGAAGGCGATTCGGATATCGCGGACTGGGCATTTACCTATGATCAGGCGCTGGCGACCATCATCTTTACTTTGTTCGACGATGCCGGCCGCGCGGGCCGGATCCTGGATTTCTACACGCATGCCATCCAGGCCAACGGCGGCGGTTTTACGAACGCCTATTATGCCTCCACCGGCGACGTGGCGGAATATATCGCGCATGCCGGCCCCAACATCTGGCTGGGGATAGCGGTCCTGCAGTATACCCGTCATTTCGGCGACAAGAGATATCTGCCGATCGCCGAGGATATTTATCGCTGGCTCGACACCATCCGCGACCAGGAGGGAGGGTTGAAAGGCGGCCCGACCGTCACCTGGTACAGTACGGAGCATAATCTCGACGCCTACGCTTTTTATACGATGTTGTATGAGACGACAGGAAATCCCGAAGCCGCCGCGCGGGCGCAAGAGACCTTGAAGTGGCTCAATGCCAACGCCTATTCGCGGATTTCCCTGCCCATTGTCAAGCGCGGCAAGGGGGATGCCACCATTGCGACGGATACATACGCATGGTCGATCGCGGCCGTGGGGCCGGGAAAACTCAAAGATATCGGCATGGACCCCGACGAGATCATGGATTTCGCCATAGAGAATTGCGCCGTGAAGGTGGATTACAAAAAGCCGGAAGGCTACCTTGTCTGCGTGAAGGGATTTGATTTTGCCAAGGGAACGAACATCGGCCGCGGCGGCGTCATTTCCGGCGAGTGGACGGCCCAGATGATCCTTTCGCTCAGCATCATGGCGGACTACCATGTCCGCCTGGGCGAAGAAGAGAAGGCCCGCGAGTACCGCCGGATGGCCAACGACTATGTCGTGGAACTGACAAAAATGATCATCACCAGCCCTTCTCCCGTCGGGCAGGGCGACTTCTGCCTGCCTTATGCGTCGCACGAGTTCGCCGATACGGGCCACGGCTGGCGCACGCTGAAGGGGAACAGGACCGGCTCCGTCGCGGCGACCGCCTATACGATCCTGGCCATGCAGGGATACAATCCTTTGTCTTTGAACAATGAAACAGAAGTTAAAAAAGACGTACCGTAAGCTCTACAGGCATTTCGGCCCTCAGGGATGGTGGCCGGCCCGCACGCCGTTCGAGGTCATGGTCGGCGCCATCCTGACACAGAATACCTCCTGGCAGAACGTCGAGAGGGCGATCGCAAATTTAAAAAGAGCACGGGTGTTGTCGTGGAAACGCATGCTGCGTTTAAACGACAGGGCCTTGGCGCGTCTCATCCGGCCGGCGGGTTATTACAATATCAAGACGAGGCGTCTGAAGAATTTTTTGCATTTTTTTCAAGAACGTTACTCGGGGGATTTGAGGCGGATGAAGAAGGGCGGAACCTCCAGGCTTCGCCAGGAGCTTCTGGGCGTCAACGGCATCGGTCCGGAGACGGCCGATTCCATTCTCCTCTATGCCCTGCATAAGCCGGTTTTTGTCATCGATGCCTATACCCGGCGCTGGATGGTCCGCCACGGATTGGCGGCGCCGCAGCTCCTCTACGAAGACCTGCAGAAGATATTTATGGAAGGTCTGCCGGCGGATACAGCCCTTTTTAACGAATACCATGCCTTGATCGTCCGCCTGGGCAAGGAGTATTGCCGTAAGACCAAGGAAAAATGCGCGATCTGCCCGTTGCGAGATGAAAAGCATTAAGACTTTTCTAACGAAGACGCTTCCAGTCCCCGTTATATCTTCCCGGACGGTTTTTCTGGTTTTGCTTTTTGGCCTCGCCTTCTTTGTGAGATTGATGCTTATCAGCAAGGGGCCGTTTCATTACGACACTCTCGACCTGGCGAATGCCGCGCAAAAGACGCTGTCGACACACGTGCTCCATTACGAGCATGGTTCCGGATACCCCCTGACCGTCATCATTGCCGCCGTTTTTATTTCCCTCCTGCGCCTCTTCGGCGCGACAGATCCGGTTTTTTGCGTCAATATGATGAGCGTTGTTTTCGGCGCCGCCGGCGTCGTGATGTTTTTCTTCCTTGTGGAAAAATTGTTTGATACGCGAAGGGCTTTTTTTGCCGGTCTCCTTTTAGCCTGTTTCGGCGCCCATATCGCCATCTCCACATTCGGCAAGAGCCTGACGTTGAGTATATTCTTCGCCCTGGCGAGCGCCTATTTTCTTCTCTGTTATCTCAAGGACGGCCGCCGGATATGTTTTTTCTATGCCGTCGCCTTTCTGGGGTTTTGCGCCGCCGCACGGCTTTCCGATTTCCTGGTGTTCATCCCGCTCGTGTATCTTCTGGCGCGCTACGGTTCTTCTGCGCAGGGCAGGTTCAGGGATATATGCGTCTTGGCGGGCCTCTCTCTGTGTGCGGCCTTCATGTATTATCTGCCGATGCTCATGCAGGAAGGCTTCAGCCAGTTCAGGGATGTCCTCTCGACCAGCCGCCAGGCCAGCTTTCTGGGGCCGGTGTCATTTCTTCTTCACAAATCCTTCGGCTGGCTCTGGGACGCCTTCCGGCCCGAAGGCGTGATCGTGGCGGTTTGCGGGGGTGGTTTCCTCTATATCCACAGGCGGCTGAAAGAGCTTGTGTTTCTTTTGCTATGGTTTTACGTTTTTCAATTATTTTATGGAAACGTTTCTTCCAGCGGCACGCGTTACCTGGTGATCGCCTGGCTGCCGCTCATTGCCGCGCAGGGTTACTTTCTCGGATCTTACCGTTCAAGAGCCTCATACGGGGCCTTCGCGATTTTCTTCTGGCTTCTTTTGGCGGGCCTCTGGCGTGACGTGCCGGCGCTGGAGTTCCGTCACCGGCATGCCCTGCAGGTGGATTTTGCGCGCTGGGTGGCTGCGACCGTCCCTGCCGACAGCGCCGTCATCGCCGTGGACGAGGCGATCTTCCTTAAATCTTATGCCCCCAACGAAATCATCGTCAGGCCTGTCACATGCGACCCGGCAGAAATGGACGCATTTTTCCGCGAGACGATCGACCCTATCCTTTTGTCGGGCCGGCGCGTCTTCCTGGTCCATTCCAGCTTTGCCTACGATGAGTGCCGTGTCTTCAGAAAATCCGTTGGGAGGCATTACCGCTTTAAAGCGGTCGGCGGCAAGGTCAATGAAGACTGGCACCACGCTTTGTTGAATCAGGTTTTATTCAAAGAATATCTTTATGAATTGAAACCAAGGAAGGATCGAGGGAAGGGGCCTGCGCATCCATGAAATCCGGAATCGTCGCAATCATCGGCCGGCCGAACGTCGGCAAGTCGACCCTGCTCAATCATCTCGCCGGTGAGAAAGTGGCCATTGTTTCGCCCGTGCCGCAGACGACGCGGCACCAGATCCGGGCTGTTTTCAATGATGTCCGGGGGCAGATCGTCTTTTGCGATACCCCGGGACTTCACACCAGCCGTCATGCCCTGGATCGTGCCATGATCAGCCTTGTGAATGATACGGTCGAGGGGGCGGATGTTCTCTTGCATCTGGTCGATGTCACCAGACATGTTGGAGATGAAGAGACGAAGACCATCCAGAGGCTTTGCGCGGCACGGGCCCCGGTGGTCCTGGGATTGAACAAGGTGGATATACCCGTGCACTATATCCCTGAATATCTTGCAGCTTGGGAAAGCGCCATCGGTCGATCTTTGAATGAGGCGACAGACCGCTTGATGCCCGTTCCTGTGTCGGCGCTGAAAGGGACAAATGTCGATAAACTGGTGGACGAGATCTTCGCGCGCCTGCCGGAAGGAGAGCCCCTTTATCCGGCGGATGTCCTGACGGATTTTCCGCGGCAGTTGGCGATCCAGGACGTTATCCGCGAAAAATTGCTTTTGGTCCTTAAAGAAGAGCTGCCGTTTTCGCTGGCCGTTCATGTTGAAGAGATCGCGGACAGGAACCAGAGGTTGACTTATGTGAAGGCCGCGGTCCTTGTCGAGAGAGAGACGCAAAAGGCGATTGTCATCGGCAAGGGGGGGGCCGTGCTGAAAAAGGCCGGAGAGAGCGCCCGTAAGGAGTTGCAGCAGATCTACGGGAGAAAATTTTTCCTTGACCTCTGGGTAAAATGCGAGAATAAATGGAAGGAAGACAAGGACCTTCTGAAGAAGATGGGATATCTTGCGTGAGCTGCAAGTTTTAATCCCCTTTGCCAGAATTCCCTGCCCGCTTGGGCGGGCGAGACTCAGCCCATGGGGCTCCGGGTGATAAGTAAAAATGATAAATAAACAACGCTTGATACGCTTGATACGGCAATTGGTGGCCGTTAATTCCGAAAATCCTCCCGGCGACGAACGGGCTGTTGCCGCTTTTGTGGCCGGTCGGCTGCGTCAGGCAGGCCTCAAGCCCGAGATCCTGACATATGTCCCCCGCCGCGACAATGTGATGGCGGTCTTGAAGGGGCGGGAGAAAAAATATTCCGTCCTTTTGTCGCCTCATCTGGATACGGTGCCGGCAGGAAGCGGATGGGCCCGCGGCCCTTTTTCAGGGAAATTGGAGGCCGGCAGGATTTACGGCCGCGGCGCGACAGATTGCAAGGGGAATCTGGCTGTGGCTTTGGAAGTCCTGCATAGCCTCAAGGAAGACGGTGTTTCCTTGAACGGGGATTGGATTTTTCTTGCGACCGCCGACGAAGAAACAGGGTCTGTCAAGGGGCTCGTGCCGTGGCTGGAAAAAAGCCGCGTCAGGCCGGACTACGCCCTTATCCTGGATGCCGACGCGTTCAATATCGTCACGGCGCAGAAGGGGTTGATCCACTTCAAGATCGAAGTGCCCGGCCGCAAGGCGCACGGCGCTTATCCGCACAGGGGTGTCAATGCCATCGACCGGGCTGTCACGCTGATCGCTGCGCTTAAACAGATGGAGTTTGTCTCCAGGCCGCATGCGCTTCTGGCGCCTCCGACCGTCAACATCGGGACGATCCGAGGCGGAGACAAGGTGAACATGGTCGCCGACTGGTGTGCCTTCGAGGTGGACCTGCGTTTTCTGCCGGGGATGAATGCGGCGAAGATCCTGGCTGCGATCAAACGAAGGTTCCGCAGGACCGGCATTCCTTTCAGGCTGACGGTCAACGACATCCAACAGCCTTACGAGATTTCCTGCCATCATCCGCTTGTGCGCGGCCTCAAGGCGGCCGCCAAGGGGATCGCCGTCTCCCGTGTGACGGGCAGCGAAGGGGCAACCGTCATCACGTTCTTCAAGCGCAAGAGCATTCCGGCGGTGGCCACCGGCTGGGGGACAAGCGGCTGCGCCCATGCGACGGATGAATTTGTCAGGGCCGTCGATCTTGAACGCGGGGCGCGCGTCCTGGAGCGTTTTATCAGGATTTTCGACGCCGGTTTCTCGCCCGGCCGGGGCAGGTGATTCTTCTATTGAACTGTTTTTCAAAAAAGGATAGAATGGGCTACCGTTATGAAATCCATTACTGTTAAGAAACGTATCCGCCTCAAGAATCCGGTTTTGATCGCGGCGTGGCCCGGCATGGGAGATGTCGCCCTGAAGGCCGTGACCTATCTCAAGGACAAACTGGGGGCCCAGGAGTTTGCGACCCTGGAGTCCTGCGAATATTTCCATCCTTCAGGCGTCTGGATCGATAACAATCTGATCGACATCCCCCAGCATCCCGTCGGCCGTTTTTATTTCTTTCGTAACCCGGCCGGCGTCTCCGACATCATCATTTTCATCAGCGACGCCCAACCGTTCATTGAAAAAGGTTATGAATACGCCTCCGAGATTGTGGATTTTATCGTTTCAATGAAGGTCAAAATCGTCTATACCTTTGCGGCCATGCCCTTGCCGATCGAGCACACGCAGATACCGGAGGTGTACGCCGTCACCACAAAGAAGGAGATCCTCGACCAGTTTGAGAAAGCCAATGTCAAGAGCATGCCTTCGGGGCAGATCAGCGGCTTGAACGGTCTCATCCTGGGTGTCGCCAAGGAAAGGGGCCTGGACGGCGTTTGCCTTCTGGGTGAGATCCCTCTCTACACCATCCAGATCGAAAACCCCCTGGCCTCCAAGATGGTCCTGGAGGTCCTGGTGCGCCATCTGAAGCTTTCCGTGGACTTGGGCGAACTGCAGAAACACGCCGATCAGATCAGCCAGGAGATCGAGCACCTGATAGAGTATCTTAAAAATCCTCCCGAAGAGGAAAAACCGATCGACCAGAAAGAGATCGATATCATCAAAAAGGGGTTGGCGGAGTCGGCCAGCCTGCCGGAGTCGGCCGCCAAAAAGATCGACGATCTTTTTAAGATGGCCAAGAAGGATCTCTCCCGCGCCATCGAGCTCAAAAAAGAGCTGGATAAGTGGAATGTTTACGAGCAGTATGAAGACAGTTTTCTCGATTTGTTCAAAAAGCCCCTTAAAAAGAATAATTAGCCCGCAGTCATGCCTCCCGCGGGCCTTAATCCCCCGGGCAGCCGATAGGATCATTTGGGGAATTGTTCCCAAGAAAAAAGGAGCCCCGGACTTAAAGTCCGGGGGGATTCCACGGTGGTTCCATGATGACGGCCGACGTGAAGGTGATCCTTTGCGACTTAGGGAATGTGCTGCTGCATTTTGACCACCGCATCGCCGTGCGCCGGATTCTGCCCTATAGCGCCAAGTCCTTCGATGAGATCTATCAGCTTTTTTTCGATTCCCCCTTTACCAAGGATTATGAAGAGGGCCGTGTCTCCTCAGCGGATTTTTTCAAACATGTGAGCGCCGCGTTGGCGGCCCCGGACTTGGGGTACGAAGAGTTCTGCTCCGCCTGGAGCGACATCTTTTTCGATTCCGGCGAGATGCTCGCGTGGCTCAAAGAACTGAAGAAGGATTTTCGTCTGCATTTGGTCTCCAACATCAACGAACTGCACTACGCTTTCATCCGCAAGAATTTTTCTGATCACATTGCCGTCTTCGACGACATCTTCTTGTCTTATGAGATCGGCCGCCGCAAGCCCCATCGGGAGATTTACGACCAGGCGATCCGGGCATCGGGTTGTGACATGCCGCAATGCCTTTATATCGACGATAGGGAAGACCTTGTCGCCGCCGCAAGGCAAATGGGGATCCGTTCGGTCGTTTTCAAGGGTGTCGGAGCGTGCCGGCAGGAACTTCAAGAGATGGGCATATGGCCTTTGAAGAAAACGTCATTTTAAAAACACAAGGTCTCTTTAAAGAGTATAAGAGCGGTCCGGTTTTTTTTCAAAAAAAGGTCCGGGCCGTTATCGATTTGTCCCTGGAGGTCCGCCGCGGCGAGATCTTCGGTTTTTTGGGCCCGAACGGCGCCGGCAAGACGACGACCCTTCATATGCTCGCGGGGATTTCGCGTCCGACGGCCGGCGGCATCGAGATTTTCGGAAAGCCTTTTCGCTGCGGCCAGATTTGGCCTCTGTCCCGCATCGGCTATGTCCCGGAGAGCACATATCTGCCGGGGGACATGACGATGACGGAACTCCTGTCTTTTTTTGCGCGTCTCTATGGTTTGCCGGGCGCGGCCGTCCGGGAACGTATCTCTTCCATGTTTGAGATGATGGGTTTTGTCTTGCGGGAACGCGCCACCTTCGTGCGCAGCCTCTCGATGGGGCAGCGGCGTCTCCTAGATCTGGCGCTGGCCCTTGTTCACGATCCCGACCTGATCTTTTTCGACGAACCCACCGTCTATCTCGATCCTCTGGCTGTCGAGCGTTTCCGGGGCATCATCGGCATGCTCAAAAAGAAAGGCAAGACCATTTTTTTGTCTTCTCACACCTTGCCGTTGATCGAGAGGCTTTCCGACCGCGTCGCGGTCATCGCCCGCGGCCGTCTCCTGAGGGTCGCCTCGGCGCAGGATTTTGCGGCAGAGGGCGGCCTGGAACGTGTTTTTTTACAGCTCGTCAAATGAGGGTATAACTTAGGTCCTTCCTTTGCATGGTATAAGGAAGGCCTGCCCTTTTTGGGTTAGCTCGCTTCTGGTTCGCTAAGTTATTTGCCCGAATTTGACCCAGCACAAATTTTGCAAACAAGGGTTCGAATAAAAACGATCGTGCATAGAAGATTGTTTTAAAGGACAGGAGCAGCAAAATTCGTGCTGGGTTTAATTCACACGTGACTTATGTTCACTTCGTTCCATAAGCCACGTGTTCATTAAAGGAGATCTCATGAAAGGCCTATTGCTTTCTTTATGGCAGGTCCGCCTGATCGCCGGAGATGTCTATCGCGCCGCCGTGCGCGAGAAGATGATGTACGGTTTTCTCCTCCTTTCTTTCCTTTTTATTTTAATGGCCAATGTCCCCTACATGGTGGCCGACCCGAAAGTTTTTGAAAACCAGCCGCCCCTGACTTCGTCTTTGCAGATCGGCTTCGTCGCCATCCATATTTTTATTCTCTTGATCGCCGTTTTTGTTTCGCTCAATACGATGCAGAATTACCTGGCTTTTGAAAGGCTCGTCCTGCTTTTGCCGCGTCCGGTGCGGCGGTGGCAGATCATGGCCGGCGTCCTTCTCGGTCTCTATCAGATGATTCTCATCAACTGGTTTCTGATGACCATGGGCATCTGGCTGGTCGTCTTGTCCCATGAAAGGATGCTGCTGCCGTTCGTCTGGAGCGGATTGTCCGTCGCCGCGCTCCTGGGGATCCTGTATGTCAGCCTCGTCGTTTTTTTCTATTGCCTTATGCCCAACATGATGGCCGGCGTCTTGACCATTTTTGTCGTCATCGCCGGTTTCGGCGCGTCTTCGGCGCGCCTGGTCTTTGCGCGTTTCGGCTGGCCCGTCTTTTTTGAAAAGGCGGCCCGTCTGGGTCTCAACGCCTTGCCGCAGATCAATACCCTCCTTGGTATTTCCATGAAAGAGCTCCGGTTTTTCCATCTCGACATCCCGGCAGGATTCTATATCCTTCAATCTTTCTTTTTGATCGCCGCGCTCGGGTTGTTCTCCTGCTCGGCATTCGAGCGGCGAAGCCAGTTTTAGGAAAAATTTTAGCGAATTATTTTTCCGGAGATGATATTTTTGCCGCCCGGGACAGAAAATTTTTTCTCCGACGGAAAAAATGACGGAAAAATCGGCCCCATCGGCTCAAAAAATCTTGACAACGGTAATTTATTATGATAATTTTCAAGTGAGGCCGTAATTTACGCTTTCTTTGACAGCGTAAATTGTGAGGCCGAACCGATCCTCGACATTTACCTCATAAAAACCGACAAGGTAGGTGTCAAGGATTAAATGCCGATAAACAAATTATGCCGCCGGACGGCTCCATAACTTGTGTCGTTATTTAAAAAGGAGATTCAAATCAAAAAGTTAATGTGTTAAGGGACTCTCGAAAGCGGGGTCCCTTTTTTTATTATTCGGTCCTTTGCGAAAGGCCGCAGAATCCATGGGAAAAACGATAGGTTTTACATATGACCTGAAAAGCGATCATCCGACGGCGACGGGAGCGCCGTCGGATCATTTCGCCGAATTGGATCATGAAGCCACGATCCAGGAAGTCGCGGAGGCCCTGGAGTCCGGCGGGCATAAGGTCGTCAAGATCGGCAATGTCGGGAATCTTTTGAGCCGCAGCCGCGAGCTCGCGAGCATCGACATCGTTTTTAATATTTGTGAAGGGTTGGGCAACAGGAACCGCGAATCACAGGTGCCGGTGGTTCTTGACATCCTCGGCGTTCCCTATGCGGGTTCCGACGGTTTGACGATGGGGTTGACCCTCGACAAGGCGATGGCGAAAAAAGTTTTCTTGAGCGAAGGCGTCTCGACGCCAAAATTTTTCCTGGCGGACGAGCATTATGATTTTAATAATCTGGATTCGATGAGTTTCCCCTTTATCGTCAAGCCGAACCATGAGGGTTCCTCCAAAGGCGTTTCCGAAGATTCTATCGTTTCCGACAGGGCGGCCCTCGAACGGCAGGTCATGGAGATGTCGCGGCTTTACAAGCAACCGGCGCTTGTGGAGGAGTTTATCCAGGGCGCGGAATTCACGGTCCTTGTGATCGGCAACAAGGAACCGCGAGGCCTGGCTCCTGTGCAAATCCAGATCACGGGCCGCCTGGAAGCCGGAGATCTGATTTATACGTCGCGCCGCCTGGAAGGCGACGATATCGTCTATGTTTGCCCGCCGAAAGTGAATGATGTCTTGAGGCAGGAGCTTTGTGAAATGGCCGTCAGGGCTTACCGGGCGGTGGGCTGCCTTGATTTCGGCCGCGTGGATTTTCGCGTGGATGGATCCGGGCGGCCCTATGTCCTTGAATTGAATCCGTTGCCGTCATTGTCGAGCGCCGACGTGTTTCCTCTTATCGCGGCGGCGGAGGGCATGACGTATCAGGGGCTGATATTGAAGATTATCGATACGGCCCTGGAACGCGTAGGGCAGGGGAAGGATAGGTAAAATCAAGATTGAAGGAAGACTCCTCGCCCAGGCGCTCGTAAATTTCACGCCAGGGGGGCTGCTTCGTCACCCGGCGTGAAATTTCCTTCGCAGGCGCGGAGTTCATTTTGTAACCCATAAGGGGGTAGGCCTTCCCCAAACCGCATAAGGGAAGGGCCTAAGGAAATTACCTCGTTATAGGCAAGATGAAGGAATCGACTTGACTCCTCGTGTAAACAGCTGAAAAGTTTCTGGATGCATCCAGAAACTTTTCAGCTACACTCGCCTGTCTGCCGGCAGGCAGGGAGTTAACCCAGAAAGGGTAGACCTTCGCAATTCCAAATAAGCGGAGGGTCTAACCCAGAAAGGGTAGACCTTCGCAATTCCAAATAAGCGGAGGGTCTAATCCGCCAGAGGCGGAAGAAGATAAAAGATAGACTCCTTGCCTAAACGCTTGTTCATTTCGCTCGTAAACGCCAGAGGCACTCGCAAAATGAACTAACGCAGGCTTCGGAGTAATTCCGCCGGAGGCGGAATTAAGGAATTAACGTGACTCCTTTTGCGTAACCATCTTGTAAATATCTGTCTGCGACCAGTCCTCGCAGGGCTCGGACGGGCATCCAGATATTCACAAGATACGCTGCGGAGTTAATCCTGCCGGAGGCAGGATTAAGGAGGGTCAACTGGCAAGCCAAGCCCAGACATTGGAACATGCGTTACCGCAGACGCTGGTGCGCCGCGGCTGTATCGGCGATTACCGCAAGATCGCGCCTTGGAAGGACGTCCCTGAAGATCAGTGGGAAGATTGGCATTGGCAGATCGACAACCGCATCTACAGCCTTGAGGCGATCGCCAAGGTCCTTATCCTAACGCCCGAAGAAGAGGAAGGCATTAAAAAGTCCAACGGCCGGCTCTCTATGGCCATCACGCCCTATTGGACGACTTTGATGGATCCTGACGATCCTGAGTGTCCCATCCGCAGACAGGCTGTTCCTTTGAAACAGGAATTCCAGTTCGGCGCTAACGAATTCGTCGATCCGTGCGCCGAAGACCGTGATTCTCCGGCCAGCGGCCTGGTCCATCGGTATCCTGACAGGGTCCTGTTGTTGAGTACAGAAAAGTGTGCCATGTATTGCCGCCATTGCACGCGCAGGCGCCTAGTGGGTGAGAAGGTATCGCATGCCATGAACGCCAAGGCGCTCGACGCGGCCGCAGACTACATCCGTTCCAACAAAAAGATCCGCGATGTCCTGATCTCCGGCGGCGATCCCCTGATGCTGGAAGACAATGAACTTGAGGAGATCATCAAAAAGATCAAGAGCATTCCGCACGTGGAATTTGTCCGTCTGGGCACGCGTGTCCCCGTTACTCTTCCCCAGAGGATCACGGAATCCCTCATCACGATGCTCAAAAAATATGCGCCGCTGTGGATCAGCATCCATTTCAACCATCCGCGGGAGGTCTCGCGACGCTGTAAGGCGGCCCTGGACATGCTGGCTGATGCGGGCATTCCTCTGGGCAGCCAGACCGTGCTGCTCAAGGGCGTCAACGACAAGCCCTATATCATGAAAAAGCTCATGCATGAGCTTTTGAGGGTACGCGTGCGGCCATACTACATTTATCAGTGTGACCCCGTCAAGGGGACGGCGCACTTCCGTACGCCCGTGGCTGTAGGCATCAATATCATTGAAAAGTTGCGCGGCTTCACCTCCGGCTATGCCGTCCCGACCTATGTGGTGGATGCTCCGGGAGGCGGCGGCAAGATCCCCGTGGGCCCCAATTACCTGATCTCGCAGGATAAGGGCAAGCATGTGTTACGTAATTATAAGGGTAAGATTTACACCTATGTAGAATAATGGCGGTTTTCCAGCGATCATGAGCCTCCTTTTGTTCAAAAGGGGGCTTTTTTTCGGCCTCCAGGGCCCTGAACACGCCTTTTGCGGCCTTTGTGACGGTTCCATTGACGCATCCGGTTTTATCCATTATAATAAAAACCTGCTGAGCCTTTATTAAATAATGAGCCCATTGGCTGAGGCGATTTTGGAGCGAGACAAGGAGGCGAGGAGTGTAGCGTACCCTTGTGGTACGCAAGCGACGAGCGACGAAGTCGCAGCCCAAAAGCGGCCAGCCCCCTTCAGGGAGGCCTGTCTTTGGCCTGCTGCTTGTGTTGCTCTTCCTCGGCGTAGTGCAGAGACTACGCTTTCGTCGTCGCGCCTTGCATCAGGCTCAAATCTAGGCCTCCGATGAGCTTATTATTTAATAAAGGCTCAGCTAGTTTTTTGCGGCAGACAGTTGCTGATCTTTTCCTGCGAAAACAAGAGAATAGGAATATAAGGCCTCGCCGAATTTTTCTTATTCAATTCGTTAAAGAGGGGAGATAAGAAATGGACAACGTCAAGCCTGATGCCAAAAGAACTGTTGTTTTTGTATCTCACGCCCAGGCGGGCAAGACTACGTTGGTGGAAGCCCTTCTTTTCGCCGCCGAGGCCGTTTCCCGCAAGGGGTCGATTGCCGAAGGCAATACAACGAGCGACTATAACGCCGATGAGATCCAGCGAAAGAATTCGATCAATTCCAGCCTGTGCCATTTGTCCTGGCGTAACCACTTTGTCCAGATGGTGGACACGCCCGGTTATGCGGATTTTGCCGCAGACATGCTCGGGGCCGTGCGCGCGGTCGATGCCGGCATCCTGGTCGTAGACGCGACCGGAGGCATTGAGGTCGGTACCGAGCGGGCATGGGATGCCTTAGAGGAATTGAAGCTGCCGCGTTTGATCTTTATCAATAAGACCGATAAGGAGAACGTCAATCTGGACGAGGTTGTCCGGGAGATCAAAGAGAGGTTTTCCAAGGCCGCGGCCGTCGTTTCCTTCCCTATCTCGGCAGAATTGAAGGAGACGATCGCCGAGACCAACGACGAACTCCTGGAGCGCTACCTTGAGGGCAAGGAGATCAAGGAAGAAGAGTTCAAAAAAGCCCTTAAAGACGCTATCGTGAAGGGAAAACTTTATCCCATCATCGCAGGCTCGGCCTTGACGGACAAGGGCATCAAGGAGCTTTTGGATTTTATCGTGGATTATCTGCCTTCGCCGCTGGAACGGCCGGCCGTCGTCGTGACCGACGCCCAGACGGACCAGCCGCGCGAACTCAAGCTTGCCGAGGATGCGCCTTTCGCGGCCTTCGTGTTTAAGTCCGTCGTAGACCCGTTTGTCGGCCAATTGACGATTTTGCGGATTTTCTCAGGCATCCTGGCAGGCAATACCGGTTTTTATAACGTGACGCGCAGCGCCAAGGAGAGGATCGGCCAGTTGATCCTTCTGCAGGGCAAGGAGCAGCGGCCGGCCGCGTCGGCTTCCTGCGGCGACATCGTGGCCGTGTCCAAGCTTAAAGAGACCCTTTTGGGCGATAGCCTGGCCGATGAAAAACAGCAGGTTGTTTTTGCGCCGATCGCCTTCCCGGAGCCGGTCTTTTCTTCTTCCATCAAGCCCAAGACCCGCCAGGACGAAGAGAAGATCTCGGAGGCCCTGGCCAAGCTTTGCGCATCAGACCCGACGTTCAAAATCTCCCGCGATACACAGACCAAGGAGACGATCATCTCCGGCCTCGGGGACCAGCATATCGACGTCATGGTCAAGCGTCTCAAAGAGCGTTATCACGTCGAGGTCGAGATCGGCACTCCCAAGGTGCCCTATAAGGAGACGATCAAGAGGGCGGCCAAGGCCCAGGGCAAGCACAAAAAACAATCCGGCGGCCGGGGCCAGTATGGCGACGTCTGGCTGGAGGTCGCGCCTCTGGAGCGCGGCAAGGATTTTGAATTCGTCGACAAGATCGTCGGCGGCGCCATCCCGAGGAATTTTATCCCTTCCGTCGAGAAAGGGGTGCATAACGCCATGTTGGGCGGGGTGATCACATCGTTCCCCATGGTGGGCGTGCGCGCTACCGCTTACGACGGCTCCTATCACGACGTAGATTCCTCCGACATGGCTTTTCAGATCGCCGGCGCCTTGGCGTTCCGCAAGGCGGCCATGGACGCCCAGCCGATCCTGCTTGAGCCTATCATGGAGGTCGAGGTGACCGTTCCTGAGGAGTGCATGGGCTCCATCCCTGCAGACCTCAATTCCAGGCGCGGGCGGGTCCTCGGTGTCGAGGCACGCGGCAAGAATCAGACCATCAAGGCCTTCGTGCCCTTGGCCGAGATGTTCCGTTACGCCACGGACCTGCGTTCCATGACCGGAGGGAGGGGGAACTATACGATGCATTTTTCTTCCTACGAAGAAGTCCCGGCAAAAATCGCCCAGGGGATCGTCGCCCAGAACCCCCGGCACAAGCACGAGGAAGAATAAAGCATTTCGCGATTTCGACAACGTCGTTCGACTGCGGCAACGAAGTCCGCGAGGGTAAGGCTGTTCGGTTACATTTTGACGAACGACCCGGCCCGACAACCGGACGGACCTCTCGGCCGTAACCATGGCCGAGATGTAAAAAGGAATCTCTATGAAAATATGCGTTTTCGGCGTTTCTGATTTTCCGTTCGGCAAGAAGTCCTTGCCTGAACCGCGTTTAAAAAAGATCGAAGAGTTATATAAGGCCCAGAAGGTGACGCAGATCCAGGTAGAATTCGTCACGGAAAAGGACCTGAAGACCGCGGATGCGATCGTCTGTCCCGAAGGCAAGCGGCTGGACCTTTTGATCCTTGATATGGAGGTTCTTGAGGGCAAGCTGGAGCGTCAGCCGCCGCAACAAGAGAAGGCGCTTCTGGAACGCGCTCAAAAATACCTGGAGAAGGAAACGCCTTTGTCCTTGGGCGATTTTTCTCTCGACGAGAAAAAGTGGCTGGCCAATAATAATTTCGTTTCCATCAAGCCCGTTGTCTTTGTCCCCGAGGTCCAGATGGCCGACATCGCGTCGGTGACGCGTAAGGTTTATGATGAGGCGGGGATGATCTGTTTTCTGACCGGCGGCACCAAGGAGGCCCGCGCCTGGGAGATCCGCCGAGGCGCTACGGCCGTCGAGGCCGCGGATGCCATCCATTCGGATATCGCGCGGGGGTTCATCCGGGCTGAGGTCATGGATTACGACGCCTTGGTAAAAACGGGCAATGTCCACCAGGCCAAGTCCTCCGGCGTCCTGCGCCAGGAAGGGAAGGATTACGTCGTCAAGGACGGCGATGTCATGGAATTCAAGTTTAGCGTGTAACTTTCTAGAGAGACCTGCCGGCCGGCAGGGAGCGCAGAGAGAAAGGGAGAGGGCGTGTTAAAGATAAAAAGGGCACTGGTCAGCGTTTCGGATAAAACGGGCGTCGTGGAACTTGCGAAGGTCCTTTCGGATTTCGGCGTCGAGATCGTCTCGACCGGCGGCACGGCCAGGGCCTTGAAAGAAGCGGGGATCGTTGTTGTCGAGATGTCGGATTACACGGGATTCCCGGAGATGCTCGACGGCCGCGTCAAGACCCTGCATCCGAAAATCCATGGCGGTCTTTTGGCGCGCCGCGACAATCCTGAACATTTGAAACAGGCTGAGAGTTGCGGCATCGGCCTGATTGACATGGTCGTGGTCAATCTTTACCCCTTTGAAAAGACTGTGGCGAAGGCCGGCGTTACCGAAGAGGAGGCGATTGAGAATATCGATATCGGCGGTCCGTCGATGTTGCGTTCGGCCGCAAAAAATCATGCTTCTGTCGCCGTTGTCTCCCGGCCGCAGGCGTATCCGTCGATCATCGAAGCACTGAAAGAGAATGACGGCTGTCTTCCGGCATCCCTCCTTAAAAGTCTGGCCGCGGATGTCTTTGAGTTGACGGCGCGCTACGATGCGGCCATTGCGCGGTATTTAAGGGGGCCGCAGGACCGGTTTTCCGGGCGCCTGGATGTGGTTTTGTCCAAGGCGGCGTCGCTGCGTTACGGAGAGAATCCTCATCAGAAGGCCGGTCTCTACCGCTGGGAGGGATCTGAATCCGCTGCCACCCTGGTCAACGCCGGACAGCTCCATGGCAAAGAGCTCTCCTTTAATAATTACCTGGATTTGAATGCCGCCCTGGAAAATATCAGGGGTTTCGCCAGGCCCTGCGCCTGCATCATCAAGCATACGAATCCTACGGGAGTGGCCCAGGCCAGGACCCTTGATCGTGCGTTTCGTGACGCCTGGCAGAGCGATCCGCTTTCCGCTTTCGGAGGGATTGTCGGTCTCAACAGGCCGGTCGATGCCAAAACAGCCCGGGCTCTTTTGAAGAGCGGATTTTTGGAATGTATCCTGGCCCCTGCGTATGAGCCGGCGGCCTTGACGTTGCTCAAAACCAAAAAGAATCTGCGCCTTCTTCAGATGGCCGCCGGGGTTTCCGCGGACCCCCAGACATGGGACGCCAAGAGGATCGACGGCGGTTTTCTCGTCCAGGACAAGGATGCGAGAGACGCCGCTGCAAAGGATATCAAGGTCGTCACGCATAAAAAACCGACACGCACCCAGATGATTTCTTTGTTGTTCGCCTGGGAGGTCGTCAAGCATGTCAAGTCCAACGCGATCGTCCTGGTGCGCGGCACCGCGACCGTCGGCATCGGCATGGGCGAGACCAGCCGCGTGGATTCGATGTTCATGGCCGTCAAAAGGGCCGGCCGGCGCAGCCGCGGTGCCGTCCTGGCCAGCGACGCCTTTTTTCCCAAATCCGATAATATTGCCTTGGCTAAAAAGGCAGGCGTCAAGGCCGTCATCCAACCCGGCGGCTCCATCGCCGACGAAGAGATCATCCGCGCCGCCGACAAGGCCGGCATCGCCATGGTATTCACAGGCATCAGGCATTTCAAACATTAACGAGGCCGCAACTTACGGGAGTTGCCTGCGAAGCGGCAGGTAAACGTAAGTTGCTTGGCCGAGTTAACCCCGCACCAATGATGGGAGGATTTTTGATCGCATTCATTGGTGTGGGGGTAAATTCGCACGAAGGACTTATGCCGCGCAAGAGCTCCATAAGTCACGTGCTTATTCATGACCTACGAAAACGCCCTGGCATATCTGGAAAAACTGATTAATTACGAGCGCCGGCCGCCGGAAACCTACCGGACGGCTTTCAAGCTCGATCGGGTCGCGGCTTTTCTGCGGCTGATTGGCAGTCCTCAGGACACGCTTTCCATCGTTCATGTCGCCGGCACAAAAGGGAAGGGCTCCACGTCTTGTTATATCGCGCAGATCCTGCATGATGCAGGCTATCGCACCGGTCTTTATACCTCGCCGCATCTGCAGGATATGCGGGAACGCATCAGGATCCTCGAGCCGAGTCATGCGGCGGAGGGCCATACGATGTTTCCGGGGATGATTCTTAAAAATGACTTTGCCGCTTTGCTCGAAAGCCTGATGGGGGCCCTGGAACAATTTGATCGCCCTTCCGCGCCTTATGGTCCTCTGACATTTTTTGAAGTCTTGACGGCGATGGCGTTCAAATATTTCGCCGACAAGAAAACGGACGTCGTCGTGCTTGAGACGGGTCTTGGAGGGCGTTTGGATGCGACCAATGCGGCGTCGTCTTTGGTCTCGGTGATCACCCCGATCAGTTACGATCACGAGCATATCCTCGGTAAGACGCTGCCGGAGATTGCCTTCGAGAAGGCCGGCATCATCAAGGCCGCCAACAAGAAAACCTCGCAGGGTTTTGGCATCTGCATTAGCGCCGCCCAGATGAAAGAAGCGGCCCAGGTGGTCAGGCGGCGGTGCCGTTCGCAAAACACGATGTTTTTCGCGATGAACAAGGATTTCCGTTATAAAGAGATGTCGCATGACCTTTTGACCCAGCGGTTCTTTTATCGCGGGCTCAACGGCAGCTCCCATTTTTTTGATATTCGCATGCTGGGGGAACACCAGTTGACCAACGCCTCTGCGGCGCTGGCGGCGGTTGAGGCGCTGAGCCTTTACGGCATACGCGTTCCAATCGAGGCAATGGTCTCGGGCCTCAGAAACGCTTACTGGCCGGGCAGGCTGGAAGTGGTTTCAACCCAGCCTTTTGTCATTCTGGACGGCGCCCATAACAGGGAGTCGGCTTACCGTCTTGCTCATTTTATCGAGAAGGAGTTCGAAGGTTTCAAGAAATGGCTTGTCTTCGGCGCTTCTTCGGATAAAGATCTCAAGGGGATATCGGATCTTTTGGGGACCATGGCGGACCGGGTGATCCTCACGAGGGCCAATCATCCGAGGGCCGCGGATCCCGAAAAACACCTTAAAGGGCTTTTCCATAGAAAATCCCCTCTTGTGACGCACTCGGTGGAAGAGGCCCTGGACGTTCTGAACCGCCAGATGCAGCCTCAAGAGGTGGCTGTGATCACGGGGTCCCTTTTTGTCGTCGGCGAGGCCAGGTCTTTATGGCAGCATTAGCTTCTATGAGCGATACGATTGCGGCGATCGCCACGCCCGTCGGCCAAGGCGCCGTGGGGATCGTGCGCTTGAGCGGGGCCGGGGCCATCGCCGTTGCCGATGCGGTCTTTTCATCGAAGAAAGGAAAGCCGCTGTCAGCCGTCCGGACATTTTCTCTCCACTACGGCTGGATCGTGCGCGACAAACAAGTGTTTGAGCGCGCCGGCCGTGCGCCGCAAGCCGCGCCCGAGCTGATCGTGGACGAGGTCGTCGTTTCTTTGATGCGTTCCCCGCACAGCTATACGCGGGAAGATGTCGTTGAGATCAATTCTCACGGCGGCCCCCGCGTCTTGTCCGTTATCCTGGAATTATTGCTGGTCAAGGGCGCCAGACTCGCCGTTCCCGGCGAATTCACCAAGCGGGCATTTTTGAACGGCCGGCTGGATCTTGCCCAGGCGGAGGCAGTCCTCGATATCGTCCAGGCCAAGAGCGAGTTGGCCTTGAAAACCAGCCTGGCGCAGCTTTCCGGTGAGCTTTCGACCAGGATAAAGGATCTGCGGCGCCGGATGATCGATGTCTTGGCAGACATAGAGGCGCGGCTCGATTTTTCCGACGAGGAGGTTGGCGGCGTTCCCGATGACGCCTTATCGGTGTTGAGGACCGCCCTGCAGGCGCTTCGCTCCCTCTTGGAGGGGAGTTTTTGCGGTCGCATCGTTCGCGAGGGACTGAAGGTCGTTATTTATGGACGTCCGAATGTCGGGAAGTCGTCTTTGCTCAATGCGCTCCTTCGGACCGACCGGGCCATTGTGACGGCCATCGCAGGCACGACGCGGGATACGATCGAAGAGTGCGTTTCTATCAGGGGGTTGGCGGTTTGTTTTGTGGACACGGCGGGGATCCTGGAGGCCCATGACGAAATCGAGCGCCTCGCTTTGGAGCGGACACGCAAGGCCATCGATGGCTGCGATCTTTTGTTGTTTGTCTTCGACGGATCGGCGCCCTTGGGCCGCGAGGATGAGGCGCTCTTGTCACAGGTCCATCTGTTAAAAAAGATGATTGGCGTCGTCAACAAGAGTGACCTGCCTGCCCGGGTTGACGCCAGTCGGCTGCGGGCCTTGTTCGGCGCAAGGCCGCTTGTCCATGTGTCTGCTCTGGAACGGGAAGGCATAAAACAACTGGAAGACGAGATTTTCGGGGCCATGTTCCACGATCCCGGCCTTTTATCTGCGGACGTCCTGGTTTCCAACATCCGCCATATTGAAATCCTCAAAAACTCCGCCGCATCGTTGGAGCGGTCGATCGATTCGTTGCAAAAAGGTCTTTCTCCCGAGTTTGGCGCTGCGGACCTGCGCCGGGCGGTCGATGGCCTCGGAGAGCTGACAGGAGAGGTTTTTCATGAAGATGTGCTGGACGTTATTTTTTCTAAATTCTGCATCGGTAAATGAAGCGAGGGCGATATGGATAAACAAAAATTGATCAAAGCCGTCAAGATGATCCTTGAGGCCGTCGGGGAAGACCCCGAAAGGCAGGACTTGCTCGAGACCCCTGAGCGTGTCGCGGATATGTACGCCGAGATCCTTTCCGGCCTTTCAGCCGATCCCAAGAAAGAGCTGGAAGTCGTCCTGGACCAGAAACACGAGGAGATTGTTCTTTTAAAAGACATCCCGCTTTATTCCATCTGCGAGCATCACCTTCTGCCGTTTATCGGCCGCGCCCACGTTGCGTATATCCCGAAGGGCGGCCGCGTGACAGGTTTAAGCAAGATCGCACGCGTTGTTGAGATCCTTTCCCGCAGGCCTCAGGTCCAGGAGAGGTTAACGACCCAGATCGCTACGGTCATTATGGAAACTCTTAAACCTCTTGGGGTTATGGTTGTGATTGAAGCCGAACACCTGTGCATGAGCATGCGAGGCATTAAAAAGCCGGGCATCACCACCGTGACTAGCGCCGTGCGCGGGGTCTTCAAAGAGAACGAGAAGACAAGGTCCGAAACTCTCGCCCTGATGAAGGGGGGACGTTGAGATATCCGGCGATCGCAAAAGAGTTATTCTTCCGACGGAGAATATGGATCTTTTTTTACAAGAAGGTCCGCCTCCACCCTAAATATTTCTTGAAAGTTGCCGTCAAAAGAATACAATGACTTTAACCGATAGAAAGTCAGAGGGGGTGCGCCATGGCTAAAGTTAAAAAGGGTTCTCGGTTGGTGTGTGTGCCTTGCGGCAGAGAAGTCATTGTGGATGCCTGCGGAATTTCACAGCAGACCATCTGGTGTTGCGGCAAGCCTATGGCCCGCAAGAAGACCTCTTCCAAAAAATCATCCGGCAGGAAGAAATCCGGGAAGAAATAGGCCTCAGCCATTCTGGTTTTTCTCTTCTTGGCGGCATTTAGGAAATCCTGCGTTCCTGTTGGTTCCTGCTGTTTGTGTCCGCGGGGATGAACGGTTATCGACGACGATGCAATACAGCCAAGGCCGATTGGGCCGTGTTTTCCTGGTTAAATTCGAGAACAAGGACGACATCCTGAAGTCCCTGGAAGGTTTTGTCAAAAAAGAGGGACTGAAGAATGCCGTTCTTGTTTTTCTTGGGGCATTCCGCCGGGGCCAGCTGGTCACGGGGCCTAAAAAAGCCGTTGTGCCGCCGGAGCCGAACTGGAAACCTTTTGACGGCGGCTGGGAAGTCATGGGCGTGGGGACCGTGTTTTCTGGCAAGAAAGGGCCCCAGATCCACATGCACGCGGCCATGGGTAAAAAAAACAAGGCCCTCACCGGGTGCGTGCGTAAAAAAGTGGATGTTTTCCTGGTGATTGAAGCCGTTGTTTTCGAACTCAAGGGCATTAAGGCCAGAAAAGAGATAGATCCGAAAACAGGGCTGAATTTATTGAAGATATTGAGATAGGGTGGAGGGATTGAGGAATAAGTGTTACTCCTTGTCTGAATGCTCGGAAGTTTTCCACCAGGGCAGGCCAGACCAGCCTTCACAGAGTTTAGGCGGGTTTCGCAGAAAGCGGCATACTGGCTCATCCGATGGGGCCAGGTAATACCAAATAAGCGGAGGGTCTAACCCAGAAAGGGTAGGCCTTCGCAATTCCACATAGCGAAGGGTCTAACCCAGAAAGGGTAGGCCTTCGCAATTCCACATAGCGAAGGGTCTAATCCCGCCGGAGGCGGAATCAAGGAGGCCAGGTATGGCGATCAATAAGGTGGAAATCGTTTGTAAACCTTGTCCGAAGTGCGACGGTCTGGAGAACAAGATCAGGGATATCATCAAATCGATCGGCATTGCCAACAAGATCACCATCGTTTTCACCTTTGTGCATACAAAGGAATTGACGGGATTGGCGGATTTGGGCGTAAACCCGGGGATGACCCCTGTTATTTTGATCAACGATCAGGTGGAGCTTGCCGGCCGGGTGGATATGCAGGCATTAAGAAAGCGTTTTGAAGCCATCCACAAGATCGGCTGACAAGAAACATTGACTCCTCGCGTAACCATCTTGTCAATATCTGTCTGCGACCAGTCCTCGTAGAACTCGGACGGGTTTCGCAGAGAGCGGAATACTGGCTTTTCCAATAAAGCCAGGTGCATCCAGATATTTACA
>Ga0172367_10000854_pt1 | contig 45861 bp, 40 predicted proteins | sample Lak10m_FD_114542 | JGI IMG/M metagenome (GOLD analysis project Ga0172367, IMG submission 114542) | Freshwater microbial communities from Kabuno Bay, South-Kivu, Congo - kab_022012_10m | ecosystem: Environmental > Aquatic > Freshwater > Lake | place: Democratic Republic of the Congo: South-Kivu...
AAATATTGTATAGAAACCGATTGGGCCGTCAGGTCGCTATCTGAAAAACACTCCGCGCGCGGCTGAACTTAAGGCGTAAATAAAATCAAAAATTTTGAATGTTTTAAAGTGAGCGACTACACTCGTGTAGTTGCAGTCGGTGTTTCCAGACTTTCCTTGTTCAAATGTATTTCTATCATTGGATGTTCTTGCAAATCCATGATCACAACCGCTTAAATCAGTAGTGATCATAGCGGGAGAGTCTTTTCCAAATTCGCCACCGGGAGCACTAATCCAGACATTAGCGCCTGGAGAAGAGTAACTCGAAGATTTTCCTTTTGCATCTAATGCACCAACGATAATGACCTCGGGTATCGAATTATTGCCATCTAAATTTGAGTTACCCCAATAAGGAAGTCCACCTCCAAACGGGTGGCAATCTCCGAGGTTTCCCCATTTTTCATTACCTGCAGCTTTTACATAAATAGCGCCTTTTCCAGATCGGAGATTTCTCACTCCCCATTTGAATTGCTCTCTGATTATCGATGGTAGCGGAGTAAATTGACATGTCGAATTGCCGTAGCTGTAATTGAAGATATCGAACGATCCATTTGCTTGGTCCACACCAAAGGCGACAGCTTGGCTTGAGCCAATGTATTGAAAACCTGCAAATTGTGCATTTGGGGCAACTCCTCTACTACCTAGAGAGTTCCATCCCGAAGCTGCAATTAAACCCGCAACCGAGGTTCCGTGACCTGCACCCGAAGTAGAGAGATCGCTGGGTAAGGGATCGCCGATCCAAGGTGAGGCTTTGAGTGTATAATTTCTTGAAGCATTTGCAATCACTCGGTCTTTCAGGTCCTCATGATTGAGTTCTACTCCATTATCAGAAACGGCAATCTTAATTCCAGTACCAGTAATTCCTTGCGCGATTGTATTGGTGAGGTTGATGTCTTCGCCTGCTGTGCCTCCGCTGGCAGAGAAGGCTGATTGTCCTGTGTTTCTGAGGTGCCACGCTTGCTCTTTGAAAGAATCGCCTACGACTTGAATCGACAGTGGGCCGATGACATCATACGTGTTGTCTTTTTTGGCTGTAACAGTGATGTTGTCATAAGTTCTGACTTCAGTTGGAATTCCATGTAGCTCGCCAGTTGTTGGATTAATCCTTCCCCAGGGAAGCGATCCTTTTGCTGAAAAAGAGAGTGGAGTCGTTAGTTTTTTGGGCCGAAAGGACCAAGGCATGTCCTGTTGAGCAATCACAACAGGAGTTTCTTCAATGAGGTCTGCGAGTGTGGGAGGTAAACTTGGACTCGGAGTAATTTGAGGGGAGGTCGAATTTTCAGAAGTATCTGTTGATTGAGTATTTGTGAGAGAAATCGTATTTTGATCCTGATCATTCTTGCAGCTGCTCATGAAAAAAGTCAGGACTAAGAGAATAATCGAATTTGTTATTTTCATTTTGCAGTGACCTCCGAGTCGAGGATTTCTATTTCAGCTGTATCAATCATGGAGTCTTTTTTGAGTTCGACCAGTTGAGAGCGAATATCGATACCCGGCTTTGCTGTTAAGAATGCTACGTTTAAATGAGGAACTGTGCTTTTCAGTTCCATTCCATATTTAGAAGCAAGTTCTTCAGCACTTTGATCTTGTTTGAGTTTGATTACCAGTGTTCCTGTTACTATCCCAATCTGGAGGTTATTTAAGTTCTCTACCACGGGCATTTCAGAAGAACTTCCAATTGCAAAATGAGGGTCATTTTTGTCTTTTTTGGTGATCACCGTAAACGTCGTGCGTTTCGTAACTGCTGGACCCATGCTAGCTTGATAATCGTCTGACGGAATGGCAATGAGTTCAGGGCGCCATGTAAATTGACGTCCATCAGAATGAATTTTTTCTGAATCAGGAACATTTTTAACAGACTTTCTCAATTTGCTTTTGATTTCTTCAATTCTTTTTAAGGTAGATTCTGCAACAGCTCGATCAACCATTCGATGATCTTGAGTATCTTTAGCTGAAGGACGCGCAGCTTTTAACATTGAATAGAGATTAGAAAATTTTTTCTGTTGGTGGGATGTCGGTGTGTTTATTGCTTCGTCGCTTTGGATGTTTTCGTCGTGATTAGAAGTCTGATGAAGTAGGTAGAAGGATAGGGATAAGAGAATAAGACTTGCCGAGATCGCGATAGAGAGATCGCGTATTTTTATTTTTGATTTCATTTTTATCGTTCCCTGAGGTTTAACGCTTTATCGGCATTTCTCAGGTAAAGATTTAAAATGCTCTTTCATTATTAATAATGTAATAAATTCATAAATTTAATGTGTTTGATGGAAATTAGATGGCGCTGAGGATCTTAAAAGAGAATCAGCGCGAGACCAATCAAATAAGGTACCTCTGATCTCTCGCTGCCAAGAAATGCGCAAATGGGCCAGCCTTAACAGAGAGCCCGCAAAGCCCGAGCCACAGTCTTCATTAATTTATTTTCTGGCGTCGACTCCCGCTTCACAATGTACACATCCCGCTTCACCGTATTGAACCCCTGAGGCAGGGCAATCGAGCGTAATCGATGTTCAGTGCGGCTGTTCTTGTTGTGTAACTCAGCAACAAATTGCGGGATAAAAATTGCACAAATTCCTTGATGAACGAGTTCGATTCCTGTGGTCATGAGATCCACACGGTACTGAATTTTTCTTCTGAAGCGATCATCCGGCCAACCATCTCGTCCACGGACGCCTGAAGGTGCGCCTTCGATCGGGAGCGCAGGTGCGACAAATGGAATTTCGAGAATGTCTTTACCTTCGAACTTTCCTTGAAGGCAGTAAGCGCCCATCTCGATGCGTTTGATTTTAACGTATTCAATGCCGTTGCGAGGCATCGGTTCATAAGTGATGCCCAGATCCACGCGATCGAGCAGTAATGCTTCTTCTAGGCGAGTTGGAACGAGTTCGTGGATCTCGACTTCGCAGTCAGAAAGATATTCTTTAAGGAGTGTTCCCATAAAGTAGGATGTAAAAACTTCGAACGAACCAATGCGAAGCTCGTTGCGAGGTTTGCGCTCCACTTTTCCGAGCAGCCGATCGAGCTCGGTAAAAAATGCCGAGCAACCTTCGTAAAGTCGCATGCCTTCGTCAGAAATGACGATGCCTCGTCCACTCGTCAAAAAAAGTCGTGCGCCTGTTTCGGACTCCAGTGCACGCATCGACTTGGATAATCCACTGTGTGAAATACCAAGCAGTTCCGCCGCTTTACGAAGGTTGCCAGTTTCTACTATAGTACAGAACTGTTTTAGACGATTGGTTTCCATATAGAACCAATTATTGACTAACATTCATTTTATTAAAACAGGTATCGAGGTCATACTGACTCTATGTTTTCGAACTCTGACAGCGTGAATCAGGTAGCAGAATTTATCCCCGTTTTTGAAGAGATCGTTCTCCGTCCGGAGATCGGCCCCATCGAAGTCTTTCGAATGTTTCGTTCGTTAGGTTATTCTGATGTGGCGTTTTTTCAGCAGAGTCGGATGGACGGGGATTCTTTTGCTCCTGCTGAAACAGTGATCGCAATCGATCCTTTCGAAACAATCCGCATCTCAGGCAATCAAGCCGTTATTTTAAATGAAGAAGGGGACCGCACTCGAGTTGAGGCAAATCCATTTTCTCTCATCTCTCAACGGATGAGTGCCTATCGAGCCGGTGGAAGCCAATTCTCTGAAGGAGATAGTCCTTTTTTTCGAGGTGGAGCTCTCGGGTATTTTTCGTACGATTCAGTTCGAACTCTAGAACCCACTTTAAAAAAATTTGAAGGCAATCTGCGTAATCTCGATAGTGAAAGTAAAGCTAAGCAGTATGACGCTGAGTTTATGTTTTTTAGGAAAGCAGTGATTTTTGATCACCTGCGGCATCGTGTTTTAGTGATGAGCGGCTATTTTGCTGATCAGAAATTCAAAGAAGTGGGTTTGCGACGCGCTCGTTCTGAAGTCGAAGAGCTGCGAGAGATTTGTCAACGAATCACTCATCAAATGAATCGACCTGAATTTGCGATGGATTCGATCGAAACTATCGAAGAAATCTCGGTCGAAAAATTTGAAAGCATGCTGGGTAAAGAACGCTTCTTAGAAGGTGTGCGTCAACTCAAACATCACATTCGTGAAGGTGATATTTTTCAGGCAGTCCTTTCAGAAAAATTTAAAATGCCGTTTCAAGGTGATCCACTCGATCTTTTTCACATTCTTTCGGTGATTAATCCGGCTCCTTATCGTTTTTATCTCTCTTGTGAGGGGCGAGTGATGATGGGAGCTTCTCCTGAAATGCTTCTCAAAGTGACGGATAACATTCTTGAGACTCATCCGATTGCGGGTACCCGCCCTCGGGGCGTCAATTCTGCAGAAGAAAAGAAAATGGAAAAACAGCTCCTCAAGAGTGAAAAGGAGCAGGCAGAGCATCTCATGTTGGTGGATCTTGCGCGCAACGACATTGGACGTGTTTCGGAGGCAGGATCAGTTCGTGTGAACGCTTACCGACAACTTAAAAAATTTGGCGGAGTGATGCATTTGGTTTCGCAAGTGACGGGAACCCGAAGTGCAAACACTCAGCCCATCGATGCATTGGCTTCGTGTTTTCCTGCAGGCACTCTCTCAGGTGCTCCTAAGATTCGAGCCATGCAGTTGCTTTCAGGCCTTGAGCCAGAGGCAAGAGGTTTTTACGGTGGTGCGGTCGTGATGGCGAGTTTTACGGGACAGGTGGATTCGTGTATCGCGATCCGAAGTATTCAGGTCGAAAATAAAGTCGCGACAATTCAAGCGGGGGCAGGAGTGGTTGCTGATTCTTTGCCTGAGAAGGAATACAGAGAAGTTCTTCACAAAAGTTCGATGATGAGAAAGGCATTGGCGATTGCTACTGCTATAGATGATCCTAAAAATGAGTTGAATGCCCCCATTTCAATTCTAAAATATAAGGAAAAAGCAGTATGAAAAATCCACCGAAGAATTTTCGCCCAAAAGTTCTTCTGATCGATAATTACGATTCTTTTACGTACAATCTCAAGCAACTCATCGATGAGCTTGGATTTGATTGCCGTGTTTATCGAAACGATGCGATTACCTTAGATCAGATCGAAGAGCTTGGCCCTTCGCGGATTGTGATTTCTCCTGGTCCGGGTAATCCAGATTCGGCCGGAATGAGCTTAGAGATCATTCGAATGTTCTCAGGACGTGTTCCGCTTTTAGGAGTGTGTTTAGGACATCAGGCCATCGGGCAAGCTTTTGGTGGGGATGTGGTCAAAGCACCGCGCCCTAAGCATGGAAAAGTTTCGACCATCGTTCATGAAGGAACCGGGATTTTTTCGGGAGTTCCCAGTCCAATGCAAGTGGCTCGTTACCATTCATTGGTGATTGATCGCGACTCTTTGCCTGATTGTCTAGAAATCAGCGCTGAAAGTGAAGACGGCTTGATTATGGGTGTCAAACATCGTGATTTTGATCTACAAGGAGTACAGTTTCATCCAGAATCCGTAGCAACACAGTACGGACGAAATCTCATGGAAAACTTTCTTCAAGCAGCGAGCTAACCAATGCGTGAAGCACTGAATCTTATTTTAGAAGGGAAATCACTCAGCCGCCAACAAGCGGAGCATGTCATGTCTGAAATGACAGACCCTGCTGTACATGCAGCGGGCCAAGTGACTTCAGAACAGATCAGCGCTTTTTTAATTGCACTCCGAATGAAGCGCGAATCAGTTGACGAGCTTTTAGGCTTTTTAGATTGCCTCCAAAAGAAAGCAGTCAAAGTAGGCGGCGCTGGAACTGCTGAGCTGCCATCCGATCTTTCATCAGGGGTAATCGACGTGTGTGGTACCGGAGGCGATGGCGCTCACACCTTTAACATCTCCACCACCGTAGCCTTTGTTGTTGCCGCCGCAGGCCAGCCTGTTGCCAAACACGGTAATCGCTCCGTATCCAGTCGCTCAGGAAGCTTTGATGTACTCGAAGCCCTCGGACTTCGTTTTGAAACCGACCCTCAGATCGTTGCACAGTCGATTCAAGAGTTTGGTTTGGGCTTACTTTTTGCCCCAGCTTTTCATCCTGCTTTAAAAACTCTCGCACCGATTCGAAAAAATTTAGGCGTTTACACCGTTTTTAACGCATTAGGTGTTTTATTGAATCCTGCTCAAGTTAAACGCCAGTTGATTGGAGTCTATAGTCCGCTCCTTTTAGAAAAATTTGCAGAGGTTCTTAAAAATCGAGGATCGCAAGAGGCGATGCTCGTGCGAGGCGAAGACGGTTTAGACGAACTCTCCTTATGCGCCCCAACTCAAATTGTTCATCTCGAGAATGGCCAGATTCGAGAATATTGCATCCAGCCCGAAGATTTTGGGTTAAAACGAGCAGCTTCTCAAGAGCTTCAAGGCGGAGACGCTCAAGAGAACGCTCGGATCTTGATTGATATTCTTCGGGGTCAAAAAGGACCTAAAAGAGATGTTGTTTTATTGAATGCAGCGGCAGCCCTCGTTGTAGGTGGCAAAGCTACGGATATTCAAGAAGGGATCGAACGAGCGGCAGATGCGATTGATTCGGGTCGTGCAAATCAACTTCTCCAGAAAATGAGAGCTAAATCATGAGTTCAGGAACAGTCCTGGATCGCATTGCAGCATCCGTATCTCAAAGGCTTGAAGAGCGAAAAGTACTGATGCCCGAAGATCGTTTAAGAGTTCTTTCTGAAAAAGCCAGACAACCACATCCTTTTGAGCAGGCTTTTGTCCAATCTCGAATAAACATTATTGCTGAGATTAAATTTTCAAGTCCTTCTCAGGGAGAAATTACTTCTCAAAAATTTCTGACACCCGAATCTTTAGCAGGGGAATACCTTCAAAGCGGTGCACTGGCTTTATCGATTCTTACTGAACAAGATCATTTTCAGGGAAACCTCGATTATCTGCGCCGAGTCCGCCAAACTTTTCCGCAAGCTTATCTTTTGATGAAAGACTTTGTCTTAGATGAGTATCAACTGCTCGAAGCACGAACAGTCGGTGCAGATGCAGTATTATTGATTGTAGCGCTTTTGGGTCAAAAGCGAACAAAAGAGCTTTTGAATGTTTGTCGACGTTTGGGATTGACGGCATTGGTCGAAGTGCACGATTCAGAGGAACTTAAAATGGCATTCGATGTGGGTGCTACATTAATCGGCGTAAATAATAGAAATTTAAAAACGCTTGAAATTTCAGTGAATACTTCACATCAGTTAATTAAGCAGGTGATGAAGCAGACTTTGGATCAAGTTCGTCTCATCAGTGAGAGCGGATTAAGTCACGGCAGTCAACTCAAAGAACTCCATCAAATCGGGTATTCAGGATTTTTGATTGGGACATCCTTAATGAAAACGGGCACGCCTGGTCAAGCTCTTGCTCAAATTCTGATGGAGGCAAAATGATGTCGAGAGATTCTGTTCTTCCTCGCATCAAAATTTGTGGAATCACACAAACAGAAGATGCCCTCCTTGCGGCCTTGTTAGGAGCCTGGGCCATTGGATTTGTATTTTATGAAAAAAGCCCTCGAGCGATTTCACCAGAGAATGTACGCAAGGTGATTACCGAAGTTTTATCTCATCCTGAGTTTGAGAAACTCAGAACCGTCGGTGTTTTTGTTAATGCTCCCATCGAAGTCATCGTTCGTCAGGTATGCGTGTCAAAGCTCAATACTGTCCAGCTGCATGGCGATGAAAGTGTCGAGTTCTGTCGAGAGTTACGAAAAGCTTTAGTTCCTCATGTTGCAGATCTTCAAATGATCAAGGCCATGGCGTTACGTGATCTAGACGAACTTAAAACAGTTGCGACCTATCGTTCTTGTTGCGAAGCCGTATTATTAGATACTTATTCGGAGGTACGTGGTGGGACAGGTGTGGTGGGAAATTGGGAGTGGGCTGCTCAAGCGAGTCAAGATGCCCCCATTATTTTGGCGGGAGGGTTAAACCCTGAAAACATTCGCGCAGCTATAAAAAAAGTTCAACCCTTTGCTATCGATGCTTCTAGCGCACTTGAGAAAATCCCAGGCCAAAAATCACCAGAAAAAGTACGAGAGTTCTTTAGGAGAGCTTGTGAAACCCTTTAAAGTAAATGAAAAACGAATTCCTGATGAACGTGGATGGTTCGGGCATTTTGGTGGGCGATTTGCCCCCGAAACTCTCATGGGTCCTCTCATTGAACTTCAACAGGCTTACGAAGTCTCTCGCGAAGACCCTTCGTTTCAAGAAGAATTGAATACGCTTTTAAAAAATTACGTTGGACGTGAAACTCCTCTCACCTTTGCTGAAAGACTCACGCAACATTTAGGTGGAGCTCGAATTTATTTGAAGCGTGAAGATCTGGCTCACACGGGTGCCCACAAAATCAATAATGCGTTGGGGCAAATTCTTTTAGCACGTAAAATGGGTAAAACTCGAATCATCGCAGAAACCGGTGCCGGCCAACATGGCGTCGCCACAGCCACCGTAGCAGCTCGATTTGGACTCGAATGCGTTGTTTACATGGGACGCGTCGATATGGAGCGACAAGAACCCAATGTCCACCGAATGAAACTTTTAGGTGCTCAAGTAGTCCCGGTAGATGCGGGTACTCGTACTCTCAAAGATGCTGTGAGTGAGGCTATGAGAGATTGGGTCAAAAATATTCGCAACAGTTATTACCTTTTAGGCTCAGCTTTAGGACCTCATCCATATCCTTGGATGGTCAGAGACTTTCAATCAGTGATCGGTCGAGAAGCAAGAGCGCAGATTTTAGAAGCCGAAGGACGATTGCCTGATGAACTCGTGGCTTGTGTCGGGGGAGGGAGCAACGCAATCGGGTTATTTCATGCTTTTATTGGGGATCCCGATGTGGTGATGACCGGCGTAGAGGCGGGAGGGCGAGGTCTCCAAGTAGGAGAACATGCAGCTCGCTTTGCAGGTGGATCCGTCGGCGTTTTACAGGGAACTCAAACTTATATTCTTCAAAGTCCTGAAGGTCAGATCGAAAACACCCATAGCGTTTCGGCAGGTTTAGATTATGCGGCAGTGGGCCCCGAGCATGCGTGGCTCAGGGAGCAGGGACGTGCTCGCTATACTTTTGTTCAAGATCAAGATGCGTTGAAAGCATTTCACGAGATCGCTCGACTCGAAGGGATTATACCTGCACTCGAAAGTTCGCATGCACTTGCTTATGCGATTCAACGTACACCACAACTTTCGCCTCATCAGATTTTACTCGTGAATCTTTCGGGTCGTGGAGACAAAGATTTAGCCACCGTGATTCACGAATCCCGCCGTCAGGAGTCTTCATGCTAAAAGCCCTTCGTAACGGAAAACGCGCTGCTTTTATTCCATTCATTGTGGCAGGAGATCCCTCGCTCGAAGTCACCCAAAAAATAGCTTTAGCATTGATCGATGAAGGTGCTGATCTTTTAGAACTCGGCGTGCCTTTTTCAGATGCATTGGCTGATGGGCCTGTGATTCAAACTGCATCTGAGAAAGCCTCTAAGACTACGCCCTCGATTACTCAGGTGATTGATCTAGTACCCAAGATTAATCGAGTGCCAATCATTCTTTTTACTTATTACAATCCCATTTTGAAATTGGGAGTAGAAGAGTTTGCCCGTCGAGTAAGTGCGGCGGGAGTTGCGGCAGTTCTTGTAGTGGATTTACCTCCTGAAGAAGCAGGTTTCTATTTAGACGTGGTTCATAGGTACGATCTTAAGACTATATTTTTAGCTTCTCCTACGACCGCTCCAAGCAGAGTGCCTCTTATCGCTGAGGCTTCTACAGGTTTTGTGTATTACGTTTCACGAACGGGAGTAACCGGAGTTCAAGATGAGCTTTCCGCTACTCTCCAAGCCGAGGTGACCCGTCTTCGGAAACTCACGGACAAATCCATCGCTGTAGGCTTTGGGATCTCAACTCCCGAACAAGCCCGAAGCGTTGCGGGGATCGGTGACGCTGTAGTCGTCGGGAGTGCCTTTGTCCGTTTAATGACTGCGCATCCAGACCTTGAGCAAATGGAAAAAGAAGTCAGGTCGCTTGCGCGTGAATTGGTGGCGGAATTATGACGAACTCTTGGCATCCAAAAAGTTGGAGATTAAAAAAAGCGCATCAACTTCCGGAGTATCCTGATCTAAAAAAGTTGGCTGAAGTTGAGTCACGACTTGCGAGTTACCCGCCTTTGATTATTGCTGCCGAGGCCAAGCGTCTTAAAGACCGCCTAGCTCAAGTGGCCAATGGAAAAGCCTTTCTCCTTCAAGGAGGAGATTGTGCCGAAAGTTTCAATGAGTTTAACAGAGATGTGATTCGAGATAATTTTCGAATTCTTCTTCAAATGGCAGCTATTCTTACGTTTAGTGCCAAACTTCCTATCATCAAAATTGGGCGCGTCGCAGGACAGTTTGCTAAACCCAGAAGCAATGATTCTGAAACACGAAACGGTGTCACGCTTCCTACCTACCGGGGTGATATCATCAATGGTTTTGAGTTTCGTTCGGAGTCGAGAATCCCTGATCCCAATCGAATGGAACGAGCCTATCTTCAAGCTGCAGCCACTTTGAATTTAGTTCGTGGACTTGCTCGCGAAGGTTACGCAGATCTAAAGCAAGTGCATGCGTGGAATCTCAGTTTTGTTGAAAAAAGCCCACAAAGTGCACGCTACGATAAAGTTGCCAAAAGACTCGATGAAACTTTGGCATTTATGTCAGCTATGGGGATGAACACTGAAAACAATGCGCAGATTCGTGAGGTTGAATTTTATACTTCCCACGAAGCTCTCTTGCTTCCGTACGAAGAAGCCCTGACCCGACAAGAAGATCTTGATTGGTATGATTGTTCTGCTCATATGCTTTGGTGCGGTGAACGCACTCGGCAGCTTGACGGAGCTCATGTTGAATTTCTCCGCGGGATCAAAAACCCCATTGGTCTTAAATGCGGGCCAAACATGTCTCCTGATGATTTGATTCGCCTCTTTGATGTTCTCAATCCTGATAATGAACCAGGTCGGCTGACTTTGATTCCGCGTATGGGGCATCAACGTGTTGAAGAGGGTTTACCTCCACTGATCCGACGTATTCAACGTGAAGGTCGAAAAGCGGTTTGGTGTTGCGATCCGATGCACGGCAATACGATTAATACCAATAATGGCTATAAAACTCGTCCATTCAGCTACATTTTGGAAGAAGTTCAGAGATTCTTTCAAGTTCATGAAAGCGAAGGCACTCATGCCGGCGGAATTCATTTTGAACTCACAGGTCGTGACGTGATCGAATGCATTGGAGGCGATCAAGCCATCACCGAAGATCATCTTTCTAAAGGGTTGTATGAAACCCTTTGTGATCCAAGACTCAATGCAAGTCAGGCGCTCGAACTAGCGTTTCAGCTCTGCCGATCCTGAGTATGGGTTTGCCAAAATTCGCGTTGCCCTGCGGCTTGAGAGCGAAACATTTCCATTCCTGAAATGTACTTGGCTTGAGTTCGTAAGGCGTATTCTCGGCCAGGAGAGTCTTCGCTATAATTCAGATCAATGACTTGTTTTGGCTTCCATTCGGGATTTGGCCATTGAGCTTCACCCTCATGACTTTTTTCGCTGTAGCGCGATCGACCCACTCCCCAGATGATCACCTCAGGTGAAAAATCTGGAGAGACTGGATTTCGAGGAGTCCCTGTTCTCACTGAATAAAATGCAGCATCAGGGAGTACCTCTTGGAGAAGGGGGAGCGTTCCGCCACCGCCCCAAATCGCAATCGATTGTGAGGAGTCTAAATGCGCAAAAAGAGAGATCAAACCACGTAAATCGGTATTTTCTCCTATCCATTGTTGATCTTTGTTGCCCCAAAGCAAGGTATTGACTGAGTTCAATCGTGCGGCATCTGCAGTTTTGATTTTTGCTAATTGCGAGGCTTTTATTTTCAGAGGAGCAGTGACAGCAGCTGCGCGTAAGCCGAGCTGAAAGAGAATCTTCAGTGCGGATTCCCATTCTTCTTCTGTGATTGAGATGGCGAGTACAGGCATTTTTCTTTTTGAGAAAAATTGAAAATGTTCTGCAGGAGTTCGGCTGTGGATCACTGGATGGCCTAAGACGGCGGCAAATGCTTTTGGGCATTCAGGTACTCTGACCCAATCCAGGAGATAGGGTTGATCTGCGGCGCTTCCTTCTCCTTCGCGAACAAAGTTGATCTTGTTCCTATTTTTCATGAATAATCGATACCAACTCCAACGACCCTCATGATTGGAGCGCGGTAAGAAAGTTCGACGAGTAGGATCTTCGGCCGCCCATTGATGACCTTGCCAAAGTTCTTCAAAATTTCGAACTTCAACAGCTAGTTTTAAATGAGAAGAAAGTCCTTGTGCAGCTTTTTCAAGATTCCTTCCAGTATCGAGGACAGATTCATGATCTTCGCGACGATGGAGAGAAAGTATTGGAGGATGCGATCCTGGACGTAGTGGCCACTCGGCCGGCCAATCCCAGAGCGCTCCTTCTTTGAGTTGAGAAATAAATGCTACGTCCTCAGAGCTTTTTCGTAAGCTGAAGAGCAGTTGAGAATGAGGAATGATTTTTAAAGTTTCTTCGATTTGAGTAGGAGTGAGGAGGTCATCACGAACTTCGAGTCGGAGCCCCCATTGAATCCTTCGTTCGATAAAGCGTTTATATTGCCAATCTTGAATATGTAATGAAGGGGGGTGTAAGGTCAGGACCCCACCTTGTAAATTAAGTGTATTTAAAAAGAACCCCTTCTCTTCATCATTGAGGGAGTCAAATCCTTCTGAGATCATGAATTCTTCATGAGCCCATGAGCTATAACGAGGCTGACGTTGCTGATAACGACTCTGAAATTCATCCATAGGATACTGGTTGGGGTTGAGGCGGGGACGGTCTAAAAAGACCCGCCCTAAAGGATCTGTGGGCCTCCGTACCCAAAGACAGATTGAATTTTTTGTTCTAGGAGGAGGCAGTGGGCCTGCATAGCCTGCTCCTAAGACAATGACTACACAGCGGTTTTCGCTATCGAGTTCGTGACAGAGTTTTTGGAGGTATTTCTGCTCCAATTCCCGAAAGATCTGCTCACCCTTTTTTTCGAAGATTTCTGGGATTGAGCATTTTTCAAATTTCTCAATAGTTTCGTCTAGATCGGCAATTGTAATCTCCTGTCCAGCAGCACGAAAATATGCTGGCAGCCGACGAGCTAGATGAGACTTTCCAGAGCCACGATGTCCAATAAAAAAGTAGATCACGTTTCTAGTTATACCTGCTTGGGGGGATGATGCTAGTGGTAAGTCCTCTTTATAGTGGAGTAAAAAAGTATAGAAATTTCTGTTTACAAATCGCTCAGACTCCAGTAGGTTCCGCCGCGCGACATAACTTGGTTCTGCGAGGTTTGATTCGATGAATGGCAACTCGTCATTTCTGATTAGAGCTATGAGGAACTCCCTGTCCTTTTTAGTGGCGATCAGTATCTGGGGTAGTATCTGGGGTCTTTCAATGAGTCATGCGGCGACTCAAGAACCCTCAAATCCGGTTATTGTCTCTTCCAATTCCTCAGATTGGACTCAATTCGAAAAAAGCTCTCTGGGCTCTCTTTTGCTCTGGGCTAGAATTCCTTCCACACAAAAAGACGAAACTGTTTTTAGTGAAGTTTTTCGCCGCATCCCAAACCATTTTGCAAATCTTCAGCTCAGTGTTCTCTCTCGAGGGTTGCATTCCTCAATTTTATACCTAGAAGGGATGACGTTAGAGCAGCTCCGAGACATGTCTGCTTTTTTTCAAAGTCTCGATTCTGCCACTTTAGCTAAGTACGATCTATTAAGGCCGGTCACGTTCTTTGATTCATCCAAAATTGAATTTGAGCTCACTGGAACTCAAAGTCGATTTCTTGCTCTCAAACCTCATCCTGAGTTTGTTGCATGGCAAGTTCGCTTTTGGAAAATGGTCAGCGAAGTAGGTCCTTCTTGGTTGATTGAGCATCATAAAGCGCATCGTGATCTTGGAGAAAAAGCAGTTTCAGAAAACAGTGTGCACTGCTCTTTGGTTCAGTGGGGTGGTCGAAGCGGAATCGAACTCACCGATCAACAAATCGAAAATCTGAAAAAAGAGATGCGTGAAGTTTTCGAAGAATCCATCAATGCTATTCGCGATCCTTACACTGGCGCCCCTCCTACTCCGATCCAGTTTGATTGGACGCAAATGCCTTTGATGGTTTCACAACCTTCAGCAACTTTTACAGCCGGACCTTTTGATGTTCTTTCTTTGAAAGCGATTCCAGAAGGAAAGCTTTCTCTAAGTCAGGTGATTCGTCTTCGAATTCCTACAAGCGAAGAAGGTCAGACTAAAGTCATCGAAGCCCGTCTCGATGAATTTCTAGCTAAAAAAGCACCCGAGGCGCCTGAGTCTTTGCCTAATTATCTTCCTGAGAAAAAAGTCTGGGTAAAAATCGAAGAGCCCGCCTTTTTGGACTACATTCAAGATTCTCGCATTCGTGATGCGTATCTCAAAGCAAAAGGAAATACTTCTCCCACCTGGGCTCCTGCAACTGTTCCTACTTTAGATTTTAAACGAGCTAATCAATTTTTTATCGGAACTCAAACTCACCCTCAACTGGCTCCATCAAAAGCTTTTGATAGTCTTGAGATGTTACGTGAGATTGGGTTTCATTCACTTCCAGATATCTCTATTGGGATGTCTGTGTATGCTTCGTCTGCAAGACAGGAAATTCGTAATCCGAGCGACGTTGATTTGATGATCAATGCATTGGCCTGGGTTCCGGATACAGTATCTTCTTACGAAAAAGCTAAGTTAGAGGCTGTCGGCTCTGTTCGCAGATTGATTGAACAGATTCGTGATCTCGATCAAGAAGGTAAAATCGCGATTGCGGAGTTGCGTATCGGTTCTGATGCGACAATGGGTTATCTTTCGGGTGATCCTATTCAAGATAGTTTAAATAACCCTTATCTTTCGAGAGAAGATATTCATCAAGGTTTCCATATTGACCGGTTTGGTAAAAAATGGACTTTAGAAGAGCTCATTGCTCTGGGTGATTTTACTAAATTTAAGATCGATTTTTTCAAAGGCGGTCGCCGTTATCCGATCTCTCTGCAAGTGGGTTATGGATTTAACTGGAAAGACCATGTTTATCACTTTAATCAGAATGGCGGAAAAGGCGTTCAGCCCAATCTGAGAACCGCAGTCTATGATGGTGCAGAAAGTTTTGCTATCGCCATCGCATTAGCTCGTCCTTATTCTTATTACATGGTTCAGAAGTTTCCTACAATGGCGCGGGCTATTGGTGAGTTGAGACAGACAGCGAAGATTGAAGATGAAAAATCGATCCTTCAGTGGTCACCTAAGTTTATTAAGAAATTTTACAATTTCCTCTTTTTAGTTCAGTCGAATGAGCTTCGAATGGACGAAATTTTCTATCAAGAAACAGTTCGATCATTAAAGGAACAGGGACTTTCAGTTCCTGCGTTGAACGAAATTATTGATGATTTATTGAGATCCATTAATACTCCTGAGTTGGCAACCCTCAATGCATTGAAACGCAATGTGAACGATTTCCGTGAGTTCAATGAGTTTCATCATCATTTTACAGAGATGCAGTGGACGACACGTGTGGATGAGACTCGTCAACTCCTTGAAGAGCTGAAAACGATCTTGGCTCGGAAAGAGCTTAAGATTTCGAGAGAATTCCGACGTGAGCTTGAAGTTAAAACACGTAAATTTGTCGATGCACTCAATTATTTGACTCAACAACCTTCTGAAAAGGCGGTTGAGTTGCTTTTAGAAAAACGATTCCACACAACTTTGTACAGTTTAGAAAAAATTCTGGGTAACCTGGAGTCTCATATTGTTGCAAACGGCTCAATGGATGGTGCACTTCATGATGATACGAAGTGGTTCATTGAAACCTTTGTCAGAGAGTTGCCTCAAAATTATTATCGCTATCTGGTCTTGCGCTCACAAGATGCTCCTCAAAGGATGAAGTGGACGCTCAAATTGATGGGTTATGATCCGGCCTCTCAAAAGACGTCGACTCAGCCTGTAGCGGTCAAAAAGATCCAGTCTGCCGTGATTAAGTCATCTGCAGGCAAGGGCGGTCCCTGTGAAAGAGTCTTTTTTGATCGTTTACGTGGACCTGCTTTTGCCTGGTAATAGGCAGCGCTCAGGTTAAGATAAAAAGATATGGTTCGAAACAAAGGTGGTTTTCTTAAAAAGCAGTCGGTTACCGCGTGCTTAGTTTTGATTTCACTGGTTTCGTTGGACTTGAGTAATGCTTATCCGAGAGAGATTTCTCCTGAAGAATTAAAAACCGGTAAGCTTCATAAAATTGCTGATAAGACCACGGAAGTTTGCGAGGTTTTTTTTCGCGGATTTGAAGCTCATGTTCCTGAGCCATTAAAAAAACCGCTGAGTTTTTTGGGTTATGTTTCTGGAGTAGTTCCCACTTCGAAAATGCTCAGTGATCCTGATAAAATTTTTTTTACATTAATTGAAACTCCGATCACTGGGTTGATTACTACCCCAGCTTCAGTCATGGTTGCTAGTTTGCTGACAGGACATGGGGTTCATTTCGATTCGTCTTTTCTGAGAGATGCTTGGGAGGTTTATTGGACTTTTCAAGTATCCAACGCAATTCGAAATGGTGTTTCGTTGGATACGAATTTGTCGCTCAATGCACGTACTTGGTTGAATTGGTGGTTTAGTGCATCGATCAATTCATTGGGCACTGCAGGAGATCGATTGGCGCAAGCAACTACTGAAAAGGCAGTCGAACATGCTTATTCTCTTATAGCTTATTCGATGAGTTTTCCGTTGTTTAGTCAGCAAATATCCCAACGAATTTTTACGCCACTTTTATTTTCTAAATTTCCAAAAAAGAGTGTGCTCGATCAAGTCAAAGATCCATTAAAAACAACTGCACATTTGCTCGAAGCACAGCAGTTCATTATTGATGACGCTGAAAAAGAAATCACAAGGATCAAAGAAAATCCTGACGACGTCAAAAACCACCTTTCTGAAATCCGAAGGCTTGAGGAGATGGCACTTTCGGCTCGGTTTTCAAAAGGGTGGATTGAGTGGTTTCGAAAAGGTCATTTAGATGGTGAAACTTTGCCTCCTCACCGAGAGGCTCAATATTGGGCCATGAAGACAGGTGTTTCGATGTCGGTTGCCATTTTTATGGTGACGCTTTACTACATCGGACGATGGGAGTTGTTAGGCAAGGACGAAGATGGCAATGGTGCTCTTAAGCAAATGGTTCGCCTTGCGATGAGAGAGCTTTCGGCTGATGCGCAAAAAAAATATGGCGAGCCATCATTTCGCGATCTTGCAGAAGAAGATCTGAATGATGCAGTGGCAGCTGTGAAGCAGCTCCTCAAGCAGTACCATCAGGGGGAGTTCTGGTCCAATATCCCTCCGCTTGCTTTTGAGCCTGTTCAGAAAAAATAAAAATTATTTTCTCTCTATTTTACCCACTTTTGAATTTTTGCCTCATTCACGATGCTTTGAATCGGAACTGAAACGAGTGGAGTCTTTCCAAAGTTTTCAATAAAGACATAGTTGACGTGAGAAGCGGACTGTTTCTTTTTATCGCTTTTCAGAAGTTCTATAAACCGCTTTTCTGGAATGGGTTTGAACCCTTTTGTTGAGGGCAGTGGAGTGAACTGAAAAGGTTCTGAGAAGAGAGAATGGATTTTTTCGTACGTTGTTTTTTTGAGTAGTTTACGGCGATGGCTCCACTCCAGGCAGAATAAAAGGCCTTGCGCAACTGAAGCACCATGAGATAGCCCTCGATCAGCTTCAATCACATGCCCTACCGTATGACCTAAATTGAGGAGTTGGCGGATTCCTTTTTTTTCGAACGGATCGCGGTTGACCACTTTGTATTTTGCGGTGATCGCCTGAGGGAGGTACTTCCAAATTAAGTCGGCCTCTTTTTCTTTTGCGCTTGAAAGAGTGCGCCAAACTTGATTTGAATCGATGAGAGCAATTTTTGCGAGTTCTCCAAAAGCATCATGGATCTGATGATGACCCTGAGCAAAGAGGATGGATTGAACTAGAAAAATCTGACTTGCAGAATGATAGGTTCCAATCTGATTTTTAATTCCACCTACATTGAGAGCGGTTTTGCCACCATGAGCAGAGTCTATAGAAGAAAGCCAGGTGGTTGGAATTTGAACGAGATCGACTCCGCGTTTTAAAATGCTTGCAACGAATCCACCAAAATCTCCAACGGATCCGCCTCCAGCTACGATGATCTTGAGTTGATGAGTCGAAAGTTGATCAGCAAGTTTGAGAATCGCTTCCATGTATTGAGGAAACCGGGTCAGATCTTTGAGGCTTTCTCCTGCTTGAACGGCATATGAAGCTGGAAATTTTTTGATCCATCCACGAAAATTCGGTACGTGTGAAAAAAGTATCTGATCGAAAATTAATAAGGCGCTTGGTCCAAATTTTTTTGGATCAGGAAGATCGGTGACAAAAATCAACTGAGGTTTCCGGTAGTACATGGATGTATCTTAAACTGGATTGAAGCCGAAGAGTAGGCGTACTATGGTTGATTTTATTAGTTTGGAATCAGGCTTTACCATCGTAGTCGGAATTCTATTGGAATCTCTCACTTTTTTGTGAGATCTGATGAACGTTCCAATCGAAACAGACTAGTAAATTGATAGAAGACGCGTTAAGAGCAAAACACATTAAAAAAACACAGTAAAAAAAAGAGATAGGGATCCATGGCAAGCAACTCAGGAACGCCGGAAGCACGGGGATCACAAAAAAACTTAGTTATTGCTGTTCTAGCAGCGGTAGTTTTATTGGTTTTAGGCGGGATAGCTTACGTTTTTCCCTCGGCTTCAAATCAGGGATATGCACCTGAACAACCTATTCCATTCAGTCACAAGCTTCATGCAGGAGATAATAAGATCGCCTGTACTTATTGCCATTCAGGGGTCGAGAAATCTCGTCATGCAACAATCCCTTCGATGAATGTTTGTATGAATTGTCACTCTGTGGTCAAACCCGATAGTCCTTATATTCAACAACTCAAAAAAGCTTACACTGAAAATCGGGCTATTCAATGGGTTCGTGTTCACGAATTGCCGGATTATGTTTATTTTTCTCATAAACGGCACGTGGCTAAAGGACTTGCTTGCGAAACCTGTCATGGCAACGTCAAGCAAATGGAGCGAATTCAGCAATCTGCTGCGCTCAACATGGGCTGGTGTATGGATTGCCATCGAGGCAAGACCACTCCTAAAAATGTTCTGGCAAGTACTTACCCAGGTGAAAAAAATCCACATGGGCCTGTTGCTCCAGTGAATTGCAGCACTTGTCACAATTAATCTAAACAAGTTTGGAAACTTCAAAAACGAGAGTACGTATGGATCAACAGTTCCAGAACAACGAGAGCAATACCCAAAATACCTCCGAAAAAAGTTTTGCGCCCCCTCGTCATTGGGTTGGCGTAGAGGAGTTAGAAGCCAAGTATTGGACTGACTCTGAAGTAAAAGAAAAACGAGGTCAGGAATTTTTCAAAAAACCCGTCGAGTTGATTGATCAGATCGACCGAATGGATCAGGCAGGGATTGCCCGCCGAGATTTTTTGACGATCATGGGCGCGAGTATGGCAATGGCAAGTTTTGCCTGTGCGCGTCGCCCTGTTCATAGAATTATTCCTTATGTGGTCAAACCTGAAGAAATTACTCCAGGTGTTCCTACTTGGTATGCATCGACCAACCGAGATACCGGTTACGGCATTTTAGTAAAAAACCGTGAAGGTCGCCCAATTAAAATTGAAGGTAATCCAGATCACCCTATTAACCAGGGTGCCATCTCTGCTCGAGATCAAGCTTCGGTTTTGAGTCTGTATGATCCCGATCGTTTGAAGGCTCCAGCTATTCGCAATCGTTCAGGCGGAAGTCGGGAGGCCAGCTGGACCGATGTTGATTCTCTTATTCAAGGAAAGCTGAATAAAGCTTCTCGCGTTCGAATTCTTTCAGGCGAAATTCAAAGTGAATCTACTCAGCGTTTGATTCGCGAGTTCCTTGCTATTTTCCCTAATAGCCAGCATGTGGTTTATGAGCCTCTGGCAATGGAAGAAGTGGTTCAAGCTCAAGAGCAATCTTACGGGACTGCTGTTCTTCCAAATTATCGGTTTGATCAAGCGAACGTCATTGTTTCCTTGGGAGCTGATTTCCTTGGAACATGGCCGTTTGCAGTCGAATATAGCCGCCTTTGGGCTAAGAATCGTAAGCTCAACTCGAGCGAAGCCCCTCAGGCAAAGCTTTCTAAGCTCGTTTGCTTTGAGTCTACTATGACGATTACTGGAGCAAACGCAGATGAGCGTTATCCAGTTCGTCCAGGCGATGAATATAAAATTGCTTTAGCCATTGCTCATGAATTGATCGTGACTGGCCGTCATTCTGCCTTGGCCAATGACAGCGCTGTCACTGCAGCATTAAAAGGTTACAGTCCTAAGAATGTTGCTTCTTTGCTGGGATGGGAAAAGGGCGATGCGGTCATTAAGAAGGTTGCTCAAGAGCTTTGGGGAGCGAAGGGCAAGAGCTTAGTTGTCGCAGGCGGTATTCATTCTCAAACTGAATATGCAGTTGCTCTTCAGGTGGCAGTGAATCTTTTAAACTCCGCTCTCGAAAACGAAGGCGTGACTGTCGATGGTACTGCTCAGTATGCGACAGTGAAGAGCCGCGTTGCAGACTTCTTGAAACTCATTCGGGATATGAAGTTAGGGCAGGTGGATCTACTGATTGTTTATCGAAGCAATCCTGCTTATGCATTTCCACAATGGGTTGCAGATATCGACGCTGCTTTTAAGAAAGTTCCGTTCGTGATCTCTGTAGGAGAGCATGAAGACGAAACAGCGCTTCTTGCAGATTGTGTTCTCCCAGATCATCACTATTTAGAAAACTGGGGTGATTCCAATCCTAAGAAGGGACTTCACGGTGTTCAACAACCTGTGATCGCTCCGATTCATTCTTCACGCGCTTTTGAAGATTCTTTGATCATCTGGGCTAAAGGGACTGGAAAGGGCAGTGGACTGATTGCTCAATCAGCTGATTGGCACGGTTACCTCCAAAATAACTGGCGTGAATCCATTTATCGTCAGTATCCAACTACAGCGAGTTTTGATCAATTCTGGGAAGGTGTATTGCGGCAGGGCGTATTTAATGGCTACGCTGCTCAAGGGATCTTAGCTCCTCGATCTGCTCCACGTAATTTTGTTACGAGTGCATTGAACATTCTTCCTAAGAATGGCGGACTTGCTCCTCATAAGGGGACTGTCCTGGCTCTCTACACTTTAGGATCAATGTACGATGGACGCGAAGCGAATAATGCTTGGCTCCAAGAACTTCCTGATCCAGTTTCTGCAGTGACTTGGGACAACTTCCTCAACGTCGGACCTCAGCTTGCTAACGAGCTGGGTCTTAAAGAAAATGACGTGGTTCAAGCAACTGCTAACGGTGTTTCCGTTGAGCTCCCTGTGCATATTCAACCAGGAATGCATGCGACAGCTGTGAGCGTCGCTGTGGGCTATGGGCGTAAGTCGGCAGGCCGAGTAGGGCGAGGCACTGGCGTTGATGTCTATCCATTGGCTAAGGTAGTTAAAGATAGCTTAGTCTACTCCGGTCATCCTGTTACCCTCAAGAAAACTGGCCGCATTTATCAGTTGGCAAGTACTCAGTGGCATACAGTGACTGAGAATCGTCCAATCATTAACGACATCACCCTTGAGGAGTTCCGCAAGGATCCTTCTGCTACTGGTGAAGTCGATCCAGAACTGCGTCCTCATTTGACCTCAATGTGGGGTCCACATGAGTACAAAGGCTATCGTTGGGCAATGGCCATCGATCTGAATTCCTGCATTGGCTGTGGTGCTTGTGCGATCGCATGTCAGGCAGAGAATAATATTCCAGTGGTCGGTCGTGATCAGGTTCGCAACAGCCGGCAAATGCATTGGATCAGAATTGATCGTTACTATTCAGGATCACCTGAGAATCCTGATGTAGTGTTTCAGCCGATGCTTTGTCAGCAATGCGAAAATGCTCCTTGTGAAAATGTTTGCCCCGTTTTGGCAACAGTTCATGATGACGAAGGTCTGAACGTTCAAGTCTATAATCGGTGCGTAGGGACTCGTTACTGTCAAAATAACTGTCCGTACAAAGTTCGTCGTTTCAATTTCTTTGATCATTGGAAGACTTACGAAGGTACGATGAACTTGGTTTGGAATCCGGATGTCACCGTGCGTACACGCGGTATCATGGAAAAATGTACGTTCTGCGTACAGCGCATCCGCGATGCTAAGGATCAAGCTAAGGACAATCAGATTAAGGTCAGAGATGGTGATCTCAAGACGGCTTGTCAGCAGACTTGCCCAACCGAAGCGATTATTTTCGGCGACATCAATGATTCTCAAAGCAGAGTTTCCAAGCTCAGGCAAGATCAGAGAGCATTCCGTGTTCTCGATGTTCTCAATACGAAGCCGATGGTTTCGTATATGACCAAAGTTCGGAATAAAGAACATTCCTGAAAGGTGATTCAATCCATGTCTACGACAGACGTAATGCAGCTAAGCCCGGATGTTTTGGTCACTGGCGGAAAGACCATGACCGACATCAATCAAGATGTCGCCGCACCTCTGGAGAGATTTCCATCAGGTAAATGGTGGGCCGCTTTTGGAGTCGCGATCCTTGCGTTCCTGATTGGCGCTACTTTGGCGGCAAATATGTTCATGCAGGGATTGGGAGTTCTCGGTCTCAACCAGCCTAATGGTTGGGGCGTGTTCATCGTGAACTTCGTGTTCTGGATCGGTATCGGTCACGCCGGTACTCTGATCTCGGCCATTCTTTTCTTGTTCCGTCAGAAATGGCGTACAGCGATCAATCGAGCTGCTGAGGCGATGACGATCTTTGCCGTCATGACTGCATTGATCTTTCCTGTGATTCACACAGGTCGTCCTTGGTATGCAGCGATTTGGCTCTTGCCTTATCCTAATCAGCGACAACTTTGGGTGAACTTCCGTTCGCCACTTCTCTGGGACGTTTTCGCTGTCTCGACTTATTTTACGATTTCAGCTGTGTTTTGGTTTGTTGGATTGATTCCTGACTTGGCATCGATCCGTGACCGAGCCAAAAATCCAATTCGTAAATTTATTTACACTATTTTGTCTTTAGGTTGGCGCGGTTCCAATAAGAATTGGTCTCATTACGAAATGGCGTACCTGATTCTTGCAGGTCTTTCGACGCCACTCGTTCTTTCTGTGCATACGATCGTTTCGTTCGACTTCGCAGTATCGTTGGTTCCTGGGTGGCATACGACGATTTTCCCACCTTACTTCGTCGCAGGCGCTATCTTCTCAGGCTTTGCGATGGTGGTGACCTTGATGGTCATTACTCGTGAGCTTTTTGGTTTAAAGAATTACATCACCCTCAATCACCTTGAAAAGATGAACAAGATCATCATGGCGACTGGGATGATGGTGGGTTACGCTTATGCATGTGAATTCTTTATCGCATGGTATAGTGGAAGTCCCTTTGAGCGATTTGCTTTCATTAATCGCGCTTTCGGTCCTTACTGGTGGGCTTACTGGATCATGGCTGGCTGCAATGTGTTTATCCCACAGGTTTTCTGGTTCAAAAAGGCTCGTCGTAGCATCCCTATCATGTTTGTGGTTTCACTCTTCGTGAATATTGGGATGTGGTTTGAGCGTTTCGTCATCACAGTAACTTCGCTTCATCGCGAGTTTCTGCCTTCGATGTGGCGTTATTACGTTCCAACCTGGTCTGACTGGGGCATTACATTAGGAAGCTTTGGTTTCTTCTTTATTTTCTTCTTACTATTCTGCCGCATACTTCCTGCAATCGCGATGGCGGAAGTGAAGGGCGTACTCGACTTAAATTCTGAAGCTAAGGAGGCTGGACATGGCCACCACTGAGAACACTGTGAATGAGCGTCCACTAGCAGGAGTGATTGGTTATTTCGATCAGCCTTCGCAATTGATTGATGCGATGACTGAGGTTCGTAAGGCGAATTATCAGTGCTTTGATGCTTATACTCCATTTCCAGTTCATGGGATGGATGCGGCTCAAGGACTGAAGCGTTCACCCCTTCCTTATGTGACGTTAGTGGCAGGGGTTTTGGGCTGCACTTTCGCGTTTTCTTTCGAATACTGGACATCAGCTGTCGATTGGCCGTTGATTGTAGGTGGAAAGCCTTTCAATTCTTGGCCAGCATTTGTTCCGATCATGTTCGAATTGACAGTCCTTTTTGGTGGTCTTGCCACCGTAGGAGCTATGTTTGCTCTCAATCGATTGCCTAATATGAAGCGCAAGATTTTTGATCCTGAAATTACACGGGATCGTTTTGCTTTGGCGATTGAAGTTCCTCCTGCCGCAGTCGCCCAGTACAAAAAGTTCGACGTAGCGGAAGCTACGGAGTTCTTAAATAAGTTAGGAGCGACCGGAGTTCGTACGGTTTACGCAGAGGGATGGTTTTGACATGAAAAAAATCAAGATATTCGCTGGTGCTCTTTTGCTCGGTGCGATGCTCTCTCTCGCAGCTTGTCAGCACGAAAAGCCGAATTTTATTTATATGCCTGACATGGTGTATAGCCCGGCCTTTAAAGCTCAAAAAGATGGAGCTATGAGAATGCCTGTGGCAGGTACTGTGCCACGTGGTTTTCAATATTATCCTTATGCGAATAATCCAGAGCGTGCAGGGCAGGAGTTAAAAAATCCACTTCCCCCTACAGCCGAGGTTCTTAAGCGTGGTCAGGTGATGTTCAATACTTATTGTATTGTTTGTCACGGTCCAAATGGAGAAGGGGATGGTTCGGTAGTTCCAAAATTCCCAAGACCACCTTCGCTTCAATCTGACAAAGTACGAGGCTGGAGTGACGGACGTATTTATCACGTGATTTCGATGGGGCAGAACCTGATGCCGAGCTATGCTTCGCAAATTGCGACTGCAGATCGCTGGTCAATTATTTATTACATCAGAGCGCTTCAACGGTCTAAACATCCCACGCCAGAAGACTTGAAGGCAGCCGGGCAGGAGTGACAAAATGGCAGCAATGGTACATTCACACGGAAACCAAGAGTTAAAAAATCCCGGTCCGTTTCAGACTCCGGCAGGGATTAAAACTTCGCTTTACGCCCTGATTGGGGTCGGTCTTGCAACATTTGTTGCAGCAGTGATGACTCATCCGACTCGTGCTTGGGCAAGCTTTTTAATGAATCATTTTTACTTCATGTCGATCGCTATTGGCGGGCTCTTTTTTGCTGCCATTCAGTGGTTGACGGGAGCTATGTGGAGCGCGCCTGTGCGTCGGGTGAGTGAGTCCTTTACTGCTTACTTGCCGATTGCTTTGCTTATGTTCGTAGTTCTTTATTTTGGACTACATGAACTCTATCCTTGGACTCACGCTGATCATGTCAAAGGGGATGTGGTTCTTGAAGGCAAAGCAGGTTATCTGAATATTGCTTTCTTCATGATCCGAAATATCGTCGCGTTTGGGATTTGGATCCTTTTTGCTAAAAAGCTTATCGGAAACTCCATTGCTCAAGATCAAACTCGCGATGTTCGTTTTACCTTGAATAATCGCACCTGGGTTCCAGGTTTCTTGATCTTTTTCGCGCTGACTTTCACCATGACTAGCTTCGATCAATTGATGTCGCTAGATCCTCATTGGTTCAGCACGATGTTCGGCGTTTATTGTTTTGCAGGTCTTTTTTATTCTGTTCTCGCGCTGACTTGCATTATCGTGATTTATCTCAAAAAACAGGGGTATTTAGAAGGTTTAGTCAACGACAATCACTTGCATGATCTAGGTAAGTTCATGTTTGCCTTTACTGTGTTCTGGGCTTACATTGGCTTTTCTCAATTTTTGCTCATTTGGTATGCAAACCTTCCTGAAGAGACGAGCTACTATCTCCACCGCTTTGAAAGTGGTTGGTTTTATGTTTCGCTTTTCTTGTTGATCGGTAAATTCTTGGTGCCTTTCTTCCTCTTGCTTCCAAGAGATGCAAAGCGATGCCAAAAGACTCTCGTTGGAGTGGGTATTTTTATGTTAGTGGCCCAATGGATCGACGATCTATGGATGGTTCAACCTGAGTTTTTTAAAGAAGGACCTCAGGTGGGCTGGATTGAGATCGGCGTAACCTTAGGCTTTATTGGCTTGTTCGGAACCATGGTGGCAAGATTCCTAGCTAAGAATAATGTGGTCGCAATTGGCGACCCCAACCTGGCTGAATCAGTTTTTCATCACCATCAGTAATAGTTCAATTGTTTGGTAAGTGAAAAGCCCCTGGCAGAGATCATCTTTGTCAGGGGCTTTTTATTTATTGAATCCAATATTGAGTAAAGAGATTGACGCTCCAAAGATCGAGTGCTGCGGCACCGACAAAAAAGATTAAACTAAAGTTGACCGTCAGGAAAAATGGCAACCAGTTTTTGCTCTGAGGATTTTGAGCATGAGCGACATATTTTTTTAAAAAATAAAGGAGGAGAGCACAAACCGGAAAGGTTACTCCTAAATAAACGGCACCTACTTTAAGAAAAAAGGGTGCGACCAACGCCAGGCCTACATACCCCAAGCACCAAAGAAGGATCTGAAATACAGTGATTTTCTCTCCGAGTGCAACAGGAAGAGTGGGGAATTGACCTAGTGCATAATCATTTTTAAATCGAAGTGCTAGGATCCAAAAATGAGGCATTTGCCAATAAAAGAGAATTAAGAAAAGATAAATCCCTGCAGGATGGATGAGGCGATTGCTTGCCGCTACGAATCCCATCCAGATGGGTAAAGCTCCTGGGATTGCACCTGGAACAGCAGCATAAGCCCAATGTTTTTTCCACCACAGGGTGTAAAGTCCATTGTAAAACACTACAGCCATCAGCCCCATCACAAAGAGAGTCTTGCTTAAAATGAATAAGATCATGAGTCCCAGGAGAATGGTCACAGTCACGAAGAAGATGACTTGGGAGGGTGAAAGCCGTCCGCTCGGCAAAGGTCGATTTGCCGTGCGAGGCATGGTGGCATCGACGTGACGTTCTTGAAGCTGATTGAGAGCAGATGATCCTGAAGCAAGAAAGAGAATTCCAAAAAGAGTTGCTAAAAGCCGACCCAAATTGATTGGGGTTTCTGGAGAGTGTCCAATTAAATAACCGCCTAAAACGCTAATTAAGACGAGTGCGACAATTCCGCCTTTGGACAGTTCTTTTAAAGTTTTAAATGTAGGCATGAGAAAAGGTCCTTATCATACTTGACTTTGCTGCGGACCAAAATTTATACGTGGTGCAATGCAAATCTTCCGGTTCTTTATTTCACGATATTTTGTCATAACCGGTGTTTCTTTTTTGCTCGCATTTCTTCCAGGGAGTGTATCAGCGCATTCGATTACTAAGAAGGCTGTTCAAGGGGGTTCGCAAAAAGTTCCCGCGGAGTTAAAGGAGGCTGGCATCACCGAGCACCTGGGTGATTCTGTGAGTCTCAATGAACTTACCTTTAAAAATGAAAAAAATCAGGATGTGCGACTTTCTGACTATTTTCAATCAGGTCGTCCAGTTCTCTTAAATCTCGTTTATTATGGATGTCCTAATCTCTGTAGTTTTGTTTTAGATGGGCTTGTTCAGTCCCTTAAGAAAATAGAGTGGATTCCTGGTAAAGAGTTTGAACTTGTTACCTTGAGTATCAATCCCACAGAGGATTCAGAGTTAGCGACCAGAAAAAAAGAAAGTTATTTAAAAGTTTATGGTCAAACTCTAGCGACACCTGATGCGCGCAATGTTCGCATTTCACAGGCTTCGCAAGGTTGGCATTTTCTCACCGGAAAAGAAGATCAAATAAAAAAACTTGCCTCTGAGGTAGGGTTTGGTTACCGATATGATGAGACGGAACAACAATACGCTCACAGTGCGGCTCTTATGGTACTCACACCAGAAGGTAAGATTTCTCGTTACCTTTACGGTATTGAGTATTCCGCAAAGGATCTTCGACTGTCTTTAGTTGAAGCATCTCGCGGTCGTGTTGGAACAGTGATTGATCGGATTCTTTTATTCTGTTATCGCTATGATCCGAAACAGAGAAAGTATTCGGTTTATTTGACCCGAGTGATGCAGGCTGGCGGTGCTGGCACGATAGTCATATTCGGGGGGTATTTGGCACTTTTTTGGCGCGCACAGCGTCGGAGAAGGGGAGTCTAAGGTTCATGTTTGATCGGATGTTCAACGGTGATTTGCCGCTGCAAGCCACAGACGTAGCGGCTCGATGGGACAGTCTGTACAACTTTCTTGTCTGGTTAAGCGTATTCTTCTTTGTCCTAGTGGTAGGTGGAATGATCTACTTCGCCTTTAAGTACAAGAATCGCCCTGGACTCAAGCCTAAGTACATCACGGGCAATCATACCCTCGAAGCGATTTGGATTGCAGTCCCTACCGTGCTTTTGATGGTGATCTTCGCTTGGGGGTACTCGGTTTATCATGACATGACTCAAGCACCTTCAGATGCTTATGAAGTTCGTGTCATTGGCAAACAGTGGCTCTGGCAGTTCCAGTATGACAATGGGAAAACAACGATTGGTGAGTTGTATGTCCCCATGAATAAGCCCGTAAAGCTTATCATGACATCTGAGGACGTCCTTCATAGTTTCTTTGTTCCTAATTTCCGTATTAAGCAGGACGTGGTTCCTGGTATGTATACCAGCGTTTGGTTTGAAGCGAAGCTTCCTGGTAAGCATCAGATATTCTGTACAGAATATTGCGGTGGCTCTCACTCTGGAATGTTAGCGCAAGTCATTGCTCTCGATGAGAAGCAATGGGAAGATTGGAATGCAGGCAAAAAGCTGGGTCCGATTCCTGTTGCAGGTCGTGAGTTGACTGAGGCTGATCTGACCTCTGCTGCCCAGGCTGAGGCTCCAAAACCATTGGCTGAGCAAGGAAAAACTCTCTTTGAAACTAAGGGATGTGTTGCTTGTCACTCTATTGACGGCAGTCAAAAGCCAGGCCCTACACTCAAGGGAGTGTTTGGAAGTAAAATAGAATTGGCAGACGGAACTACTATTACTGCAGATGAAAACTATCTCCGTGAATCGATTGAAAAACCTCAAGCAAAAATTGTGAAAGGTTTTCAGCCCATCATGCCTACGTTCCAGGGCTTGATGTCGGAGACTGAGTTGAACGCGTTGATTGCATATATCAAGAGTCTTAAATAATCTGTAAGGGGAGAAGTCTATGGCAACTCATGCCGAGGCCCATGCTGGTCTGAATTATTTGAACCACACTCGGGGTTTAAAATCCTGGCTGACGACTCTGGATCACAAGAGAATTGGCCTGATGTACCTCTACAGTGTGTTAGTTTTTTTCCTCTTAGGAGGGATTTTTGCACTGTTGATTCGCTTGGAGCTTTTTAGTCCAGGTCAAACTATCATGAGTGCGACAACATATAATAAGGTATTTACCTACCATGGCGCGATCATGGTGTTCATGGTCATTATTCCTGCTATTCCAGCGGCATTGGGCAACTTCCTTTTGCCGATTTTAGTAGGTGCTAAAGACGTCGCCTTTCCACGTTTGAACTTGGCTTCCTACTACGTCTTTATGGCGGGTGCTCTTTTTGCGGCAACCAGTTTGTTCGTGAATCAAGTAGATACGGGTTGGACCTTTTACACTCCTTATTCGATTCGGACTAGCACAAGCGTGATTCTCGTGTTGACCGGTGCATTTATCATGGGGTTTTCATCCATTTTGACGGGCCTCAATTTTATCGTCACCATTCACAAGCTGCGAGCACCAGGGCTTTCCTGGTCGCGATTGCCGCTGTTTTGCTGGGCGCTTTATGCGACTAGCATCATTCAGGTACTTGCCACTCCTGTTTTGGCAATTACTTTGTTGCTCTTGATTGCTGAACGAGTTTTGAAAATTGGCATTTTTGATCCTGCTATTGGTGGCGATCCTATTTTGTTCCAACACTTCTTTTGGTTCTACTCTCATCCTGCTGTTTACATCATGATTCTACCTGCGATGGGTGTCATCTCAGAGGTGATTCCTGTCTTCTCGCGCAAACCGATCTTCGGTTATAAGGCGATTGCTTATTCATCTTTTGGTATTGCTTTGATCGCTTTTATTGTTTGGGGGCATCATATGTTCGTCAGCGGTCAATCCGAATTGGCGAATTTTGTTTTCTCACTCTTGACGATGTTTGTTGCGGTTCCTACCGGGATTAAGGTGTTCAGTTGGGTAGGTACGATGTATCGCGGTAAGCTCCGTTTTCAGGCCCCCATGCTCTATGCAATGGGCTTTCTGGAGTTGTTCACTGTCGGTGGTTTGACTGGTGTGTTTTTGGCAACCTTGTCGGTGAACGTTCATTTGACCGACACTTATTTTGTGATTGCTCACTTTCACTACACGATGGTGGGCGGTGCGATCATGGGCTTTATGGCGGGTCTCCATTATTGGTTCCCCAAGATCTTCGGCCGAATGTATTCAGAGAAGGCTGCAAAATGGGGGTTTGGTTTAGTGATCACTGGATTTAACGTAACCTTTTTCCCTCAATTCATCCTCGGTTCACAGGGGATGCCAAGACGTTATTGGGATTACTTGCCTGAGTTTACTTGGTTGAATCGTCTTTCCACTTTTGGATCTTGGATTCTTGCGACTGGATTATTTTTCAGCGCTTATTATCTGATCAAGGGTGCCATTTCAGGTAAAGAGGCGTCGGCTAATCCTTGGGAAGCACTTACATTGGAGTGGCAGACTCCGTCGCCTCCTCCACACGATAATTTTGCTGAGACTCCTGTTGTGACTACTTGGCTGTATGAATACCGCGATCAGGAACCCGTTGTTTCGGCTTAAAAGCCTGAATCAAGTTTTAAGGAGAGATCATGTCTGAAGCAGAGCTAGCTCACGAACATCACCATGCTCATCACTTTGCTAGCGCGAACGATGAGTTTGAGGCCTGCAAGCAGGGTATGTGGGTCTTTCTGGTTACCGAAGTTCTGATGATCGGTGGCCTTTTTGTTGCGTATGGAATTTTCCGTGGGTTGTATCCTGAAATGTTCCATGAAGCCCATAAGATGTTGAATTGGAAAATGGGAGCAACCAATACCGTCGTTTTGATTCTTAGTAGTTTGACGATGGTCCTGGGTGTTACCGCTACCCAACGAGGTCGTCGCACTCAAGCTATGGGTTACCTTTTGGTAACACTTCTTTTGGCGAGTTGCTTCCTTGTTGTGAAGTACTTTGAGTATACCCACAAAATTCATGATGGCCTTCTTCCCGGGGGTTTTTTCACAAACGCCGAGTTGAAAGAAGTACCTAAGGTTTCTCTTTTCTTTTCTCTTTATTTCGTGATGACCGGCATTCACGGTCTGCACGTCATCATTGGGATGGGGTTGATTGCCTGGATTCTTAAAAGAACAGCTAATCGTGAATTTAGTCCACATTATTATACTCCGGTTGAAATGGTGGGCTTTTATTGGCACTTTGTGGACTTAGTGTGGATTTATCTCTTTCCGCTCCTTTATCTAGTTGGCTAGTGGGTTAAGCGGTCGAGCGACGATTTCCGAGTAAAGGAACGTTATGGAAACGAAACAGCCGAAAGTTGAAAAGCACCATCATCATATCCTCTCCGATCGGATGGCCGTCGGAATTGGAATCTCGTTGTTGATCTTGACCGTAATTACGGTCGGAATGGCTCATGTCGATTTGGGTAAGTTCAACTTTTTCTTTGCGATGTTGGTCGCAACAGTCAAGGCAAGCTTGGTTGCCTTGTTCTTCATGAATCTTTTTTATGATCGCAAAGAGAACGGTGTCATTTTCGGGACCTCGTTTCTTTTCTTAGTGATTTTTATTGTGCTTACGGGGACAGATTTGTTTTTCCGAGGCGACGTTGCAGTAAAGGGTCCGCTGTTTGCTCCGACACAAGGTAAGTCGAAACTGGTGAAACCTTGGATCTCTACGCCGGAGTTGGTGAGCCATGGAAAAGAACTTTTTGCCGCTCAGTGTACCTCCTGTCACGGAGCTGAAGGCAAAGGTAACGGTCCTGCGGCAGCATCGCTCAACCCTCCTCCTAGAAATTTTACTTCTAACGATGGTTGGAAAAATGGCCGTAAAGCAACCCTGGTATTTAAGACATTGAAGGAAGGTTTACAGGGTTCCTCGATGGCCTCCTACGCAACATTGCCTGTCGATGATCGTTGGGCTTTGGTTCAGTATGTCCTTTCTTTGGGGCCAACGCCTCCAGATCAAGATGCCCCAGAAGATTTTGCTAAAGCTGGAGTCGATGCTGCTGGTGGAGGAGAAGCTCCAGAAGCTCCGACTATTTCAGTAGCTGCAGCGATGAAGCTCATGGCTGAACCTCAGAAGCCCATTGAAGGTGTCAGGCTTTATGCTGTTGCCCCTCAAGAGGGTGAGGCAAAGTCTGCGGGAGCTGCAATTTATGCTGCACGTTGCTCGAGCTGTCATGGTACCGAGGGTAAAGGCGGCTTGATCGTGAAGAATATGGGCGTTAATCCAAAAGCCTTCGTGACCACACGTTCACTGACTTCATCTTTGCCGAGCTTGCAGTCGACAGAAGCTTTCACAAAAGTAGTGATTGAAGGTATTCCGGGTGAGGCAATGCCAGCATCGGGCGATTTGACTTCGAGTGAGATTCAAGATCTCTATCAATACGTCAAGGGATTAGCCGCTCAAAATTAAGATTCAATTTTTTCACACTGAGCATTAGACCTGCATACGAAGAGTGGATGTATTTTTTAAATCATCCTGCAATACTTTCTTTGGCTGTAGCCGTCGCTCCTGTGAGAAACTTAATGATGGCAGAATCTCCGTTCAATGATTACATGGCTCGCTTGGTAATCGAAGTCTTGCTCATTGGTGTTTTAGTCACAGTCTTACTTTTAGGGGGCTTAGTCCTCGTCAATTTGGGCTTGATGTACAAGCGACCTGAAGATCGGGTTGGTGAACACATGCCCAGTGATCTGGGGATTTTAAAAAATGAGGCTTGGCCTGAAGTTCCCTACGAGGAACATGTCCTTCCAGTGCAAGATGAGAAAATAGCTGGAGAAAAAAAGGGCAAAGAAAGACGAGCAGCTTAGACTCCATTAGGCGATTTTTGGTGGCAATAAAGGTAATTGTCCGAGTGGCGGCACGCTCGGTTCGAGTTTTCCATGGGTTCGGCCAACAGAGATGGCTGCAAAAACCAAGGATAAATAGACTGAAGCACAGGGCAGGTTGCCTGTTGTTTCACCTGTGTCGGGATGAATTTGTTCTCCAAAAAAGCCGAGAGGTGTGGCGTAAGTGCAGAGTTCAGCGAGATGGTCGCTTGCCTCATCGGTTCGGCCCGAGTGCGCCAGGCAGGAAACCCAAAGAAAGCTACTCATCAAGTGAGCACCTTCAGGTCCATAGAGTCCTTCTGGAGAACGATAACGATAGAGGAGGACTCCTTGAGAAAGTTCTGCTTGGATCGCAATCAGCGTATCTTGAATTCGTGGATCATCAAACGGCAAAAAGCCTAAGAGAGGAATCAAAAGAGCCGAGGCATCTACATCGCGATCACCAAAAGAACGCACAAAACTCCGGCGTTTTGAATCATAGCCTTGATTGCAGATGGTGCGATGGAGGATGTTTTTTTCTTCTTCCCAGCGAGCTGGGACCGTTCGATGAACATGGCTCATTAATGCGCATGCCCGATCTAAAGCTACCCAGCAGTAAACTTTGGATACAACGTAGTGCTCTGGTTTAGATCTTTGTTCCCAAGGGCCATGATCAGGTCGTCTCCAAGCTTGGCAGATGTAATCAGCAATCTCGATGACTTTGTCCCAAACTGGATCCGGAATTTCATTGAATAAAGAGAAGTACTCAGCAGCCGCCAGGACGATTTGTCCATAGAGATCGAGTTGTAATAGTGAGGCTGATCCGCTACCTGTGCGGACAGGGTGAATATTTTGATGACCTTGCCACGTGGTGATTTCTTTTTCTTGCACGTATTTTCCACCATCGACGCGATAAACGGATTGAAGAGACGCAGGTGCATCTCGAAGAAGAATATCAGTGAGCCATCGAAAGGAGGCGCGGGCTTCGTCAAGATATCCAAGATAACCAAAGGTATGTAAAGTCCACGGAAGGTTTTTGATCCAGGCATAACGACCGTCCCACCCTCGATGGTTTTTTGGAGCACTAGGGAGCGAAGTGGTGATGCTTTCAGTCATCGATCCCAGCTGAGGAAGGTGAAGGAGGCGAAGTGCTAATGCAGAACGAACGACTGTATCATGCCAAGGTCCACTCAAAACACAAGTCGACGATGATGGAGTTGGGCCTGCAGTGAAAGGGGTGACTAAACTGGGTTTTTGCGGTGTGCAGCGGTGAGCTCTTTCTCTCCACTGATCAGCTGTTGATTTATAAGAGGAGTTGAGTTTGGGTCTGCGTCTTCCCCAAGACCATGTAAAATCCACTGTTTTACCAGTCTCGACATGGAACTTTGCAACCGCAGCTGTGCCGTTGGCCGATATTGTTAGAAGAATATCAGACTGCAATAGGGCAGTGGTGTCGTCCTCGGCGGTAACACTTCTAAAGAGAGCTCCCTTGTGGTGAAGCTCTGCTTCGCAGTTCTTTGAGCCGTACTCAAAGCGGGGAGTGCAGATCAAAGTCCATGCGATGTGCCCGTCCTGAATTTCAATTCTCCGGCGGATAACCTTTTCTTCACCTGCATTTTCGGTCTTTTCCTCAAGAGGCATCCAATCTGTTAATGTTCCGCGTCCATGAGGTGTTTCAAAATGAGTTTCGAGAATCAAGGTGCGTTGCAGGTAACGTTGTTCTGACCGAAATTCACCCTGAGGCATGATCTGAAATCGACCTCCGAGATTTTCGTCTAAAAGTGATCCAAAATGACTCGAAGAGTCGAGATAGGGGAAGCAGCACCAATCAATCGATCCCAGGCGGCTGATGAGCGCAGCGCTGGTGGAGTTTCCGATCAACCCATAATCGCTGAGCTGGAGATAACTCATAAGCCAGTGCGAAAAACCTTATGCGGCTTTTCGGGTCCTTTCTTCCACTTTTTGTTCTTCTTTTTTGAGCACAAGGTTTAGGCCGACCCCATAGCGGTAAGTGAGTAGAGTTCCAATGTAAGACGACATTCCTAATAGAATGATCGAAAAAATTGAAAGAATAAACTGTCCACCAGTAATAATGGAAGGAACTGGTTCGAGTATGTTTTCGGCAATTCTTTGTCCTATCGCATAACGTGAGAAAAGATTGAGGAGGTAAAGAGTAGTTACCACCAGGTTGATCACCATATGCGTTGCAGTTAAGCGTCGAAGATGAATATTTCTTGGAATTTGACTATCTTTTGGAAGTCGAGCTCGATCGGCCAAACCTGTGATGATCGCAAGCCCAGCGCCGATTAAACCGATGAGAATACAGTAGTATGAGGCAGCTGCAACAGGATGACTCCCATCGAGGAGATAAATTGTATCTAAAATAAAACTAGTCACCCAGAGTCCTATAGGGATGTGGACCATGAGCGCATGAAGAGGGATGTGAATGGATTTTCCTTGTAAAAACTCTTTCATCATTCTGAATTTTCCCGTTTCAGGCCACTGATTTTCAAAGTATACGCAATAGTGATGCCAAAGAAATCGTCAGAAATGATTCAGGAATGAAGAAATAAAGGATATTAATCCTAAACTAATGGGATCGGTCTCTCTGTTTTGATTTAATCGTCCTACAAGAAATGCCGCTGCCTAGATCGATGTAAACGAGCCACAGTCAGCGCTACAAGCGCCCCCATCACAGCTCCAGTTAAAACATCTGTGATAAAATGTCTTCCAGCGAGCACCCTAAAAAAAGCAGTCGATAAAACCAGAATTTGAGCAAGAGCTGCAATCACTATGAGTAGCGGAGTAGGAGCATTTCGTCCTAAGAGCGTTAAAAAAAGTGAACTCATTGAGGCTGCAGCAAAGCTAGTGTGTCCCGAGTAAAATGAAACATAGCTGGCAGGATTGTTTCCTTCTTCGGGACGGCTGTAAACAAAAGGTCGTGGTCGTTGAACGATGAGGCGAGTTGATTCGGTGGCTAGGCCATTCCAAGCGACAGTTTGCAAAATGATCGTGAGATCGACTGCAGTTTGACTTAAAGCTATTACTCGCGAGACTCTTCCCATCCAAGCGAGAGTGCCATTCCAAAGGGCGGGCGTAGTGAGAGCAATCACTCCAGAAAGGTCTTGCGTCCAGAATGAAAGACGATCTGCATCAGAGCGTTCCAGACCTAAGCTAGGTTGATCAAAGAAATTGACGGAGGCAGGTACACAAGAATCGGGTTTTTTTGAGCAATGGGTTTCAATTACATAAGGACGAGAATATACGCCGATTAACCAAAAGAGAGCAGGGATGATTGTCAGCCAGAAGTCTTTTCGACTGATGTGAGGTGAGCCTTGCAATTTCTTAAAGATTTGACTCTTCATTTCTCTAACTTACCACGTTAGTATCCAAGATCTCAAAGAAGGAGATCGATTTATGTCAACAATGGTAAAAGTAGGTCATTTGGCTCCGGATTTTAAAGCTGACGCTTATGTGGCTGGACAATTCAAGGAAGTTTCGCTGAAAGATTTCCAAGGTAAGTGGGTTTGTTTGTATTTCTACCCGTTGGACTTTACTTTTGTTTGCCCAACTGAAATTCGCGCTTTTGCTGAAAAAGAAGCAGAGTTTAAAGAGCTGGGCTGTCAAGTAGTTGCTTGTAGCACGGATAGTAAGTTCTCTCATAAAGCATGGTTTGAACGTGATCTGGCAGAAGTGAAATACCCTGTCCTTGCTGACACAGCTCATAAGGTTTCACGCGATTATGGCGTTTTGATCGAAGAACAAGGAATTGCACTCCGCGGAACTTTCTTGATTGACCCGAAAGGCACTCTTCAGTGGATGAGCGTCAATGCTTTGGGGACAGGGCGTTCTGTGGACGAAGTGGTTCGTACGCTTCAAGCTCTCAAGACTGGGGAGCTTTGTCCTGCGGAGTGGAAGCCAGGCAAAGCGACATTAAAATAGTTACGAAATAAAAAATCATTTTATTTGAACTGGGGTGAGTTGAAACCCACCCCGGTTCAAATCATGTGAATTAGGCAGCGATTCGCAGCATTTGATGAGCTTTTGTATAGGCTTCAAAACGGCGAGAGACGACTTCCCAGTTAATAGAATGAAGAAGTATCTTGATGTAGTCTGCCTTTGAAGTCCCATAATCAATCATATAGGCATGTTCCCATCCATCGAGTGCCAATAAGATATCTGATTCAATGAGAACGCCTCGATGATGTTCTTCAATCATATCGTTTCTCAGTAATCCGTCCATTCTTGAACGAATTAAAAGTACCCACCCGTGTGCTGATGTTAAGTCAGCTGTTGCATGAGTCATCCACTGATCAAGCGATCCAAACTGATGTTCGATGGCTTTGTGGAGTTCAGGTGAAGGCTCAGTTTTTTCTCCTGAGAGATTTTCAAAATAGAGCTGATGGAGATAGGCTCCGTTAAAAGGAACTGCTCTACGACGTTGCAATTCAGAATATTCTGAATAGCTATAGTTTGCAGTGCTCGAATCACTCGCACTCAATTTCTCTTCAATCTCATTAATTTTTTTCACATAGCCTTGATAAAGCCCAAAATGAGCCTGAAGTTGTTTTTCGCTCAATCCATGAATCTGACCGATGAGATGATCAAAGTTTTTTGCAAAATGTGGCATGCAAGATCCTCCTGGTTCGCCACTTTTGCAAACCGTATTCCATACTTACTTTTTCTTAAAAGCGATCTCTCTGCCTGCTGCTAATGCTGAGATTCGGGCAATAGATCCATAGACCAATTCTAGGATGGGTTCGGATTGAACAACTTCTAGATCAGTGACTTCAGGATCAGATTCTCGGAGATCAGACATACAGAGTTTTTTAAAAACCATTCCCTGTGAATTGAGATTTTCTTCAATGCCTTTTTCTGTATTGGTTCTCAGGAATCCGCCGATCAGTTCTCCGCCAAAAAGATAAATCACCGGCTCAGCAGCAAGTCGATTGACTAACGTTGCGGTTGGGATTCCTTCTTGAACAACGACACTTTCGATATTCATCCGATTTTTTCCAACGCTCATTTTATTTTTTACGCGTCGGTTGAGATGCAGAAGTTCTTCGGCCGAATGGGCGGTCATGATTCCCATGCCGTAGGTTCCTGAATTATTTTTAACGAAGACAAAGGGGCGTTGTTGGATTTTTCGAATGCGATATTCAATGTTGAGTCGGTCGAGAATCTTTCCAACTGCTTGGGCTGTTTCTTCGATTCCGATGTTTTCGTTAAAATTGACAGGTGTAATTTCTTGCGTGTCAATTTGAACAAGCCAAGGATCAATATTGATGATTTTGGCGAATTCACTAGCCAATTCATTATAGAAATGAAAATGTGTGCTCTTTTTTCGTGAGTGCCATCCGAGAGTGTAGCTCGGAAGAATGGGTTGCGTCACGGCGTCAAGGTGCTGAGGATAGCCTCCTGAGAAATCATTATTGAGTAAAATAACGTCGGGAATAAATCCATCTGCAGAAAGGATCCCGTTCTCAATCTGAGTGGGATAGGCCATAAGCTCTTTACCTGTCGCAGAAGTGAGACGGACTGGGTCAGGTGCTGGTTGCCAGCCAATTTTTACTGAGAATCCCGCATCTGCAAGAATTTCTTGGAGATAATAAAGGTTTTCAACGTAATAGAGGTTGTGAGTGTGAAACTCAGGCAGGATTAAGATCTTTTGAGGAATGGCAATTCCCAATCGTTTTGCCTCAGCTTGAAGCTCAGCTCGAAAGATAGGCCCAGCATTTCTCAAGTCCTCTGGGCAAATATTGTTGAAGCCGGCTGGGAACAGGTTGCTATCTACCGGGACCACTTTATGACCTGAGTCCCTGAGATCAACCGAACAATAAATGGGGGGAGGGGCTATTCGAATTTGTTCTTGGTGCCACTCCAAAAGACGTTGCCGATTTTTTTGAATTTGTTCGGCGAGCAGCTTTTTAGTTGAGTTGATCATGAGTACTTTCTTTCAGCTGACGACAAAAATCTTCTACGGTATTGACGCTTTTAACTAAGATTAGCATGAAATGCCATGGCTACATGTAAAAGGTCTTCGAGGGAATGCACATCCCGGGCGAGTTCGGGCAACTTTCCACAAAGTGGAATGGTGTGATCTTTTAATGCCTGTCGTTCTTTTTGTTGAAGCCCCTCAATAATTTTATGGGCAAGCGCTAAGTTTTCAGATTTTTCGGAATCTTCAGTTTTTTGAAGGTAGCTCAAAGTTCGATTGATGGCTACTCCATCAAAATGAAAATGAAGTCTCTCCAGCGTTTCAATAAAATGGAAAGTTTCTGGAATGAGGTCTGGAGCAGGAACTGTGACCATCATGAAGCCTACTTGGTCGGACTCAAGCGTCTTCATGATGGAGTTCAGATTAGTAGTAAATCGAGCTCGAATTTCGAAAAGAGAAGAGGCAAACTCAAAAAGGTGGGTCATAAAACCAGCACCCGTGAGATTTTCAAGGATCCCGAGTGCCTTGCGCATACCCGCAGCTACAAGTTTATTGGCCGGCAGGACGAGCCATTTGATCATCCGTTCTTCGAAAAACTGAACGAGAACTTTAGGAGCATTGAGAAATGCCAAGGTATTTCGGCTAGGGGGCGTATCGAGTACAATGAGATCGTATTTATTTTGTTTGATCAGGCTATAGAGGCGTTCTAGGGCCATATATTCGTTAGTGCCCGAAAATTCTTTGGCAAATATTTGGAAAATGGGATTGCTCATCACTTTTTGTGCGATGGATTCGGAGGGTGACAGCTCTCGAATAAAGTTTTCAAATGTGTGTCGGGTATCAGGGACAATTGCATCGAGAGAACCTTTCAGTTCAATCGAATACCCTGTTTTTTGAATTGCTTCTTGGATCTTGGACGTCAGATCCATGGGGTGATTTCCAAGAGCGGTTTCTTCTTCGTGGAGACCTAGCGAAGTGATGAGTCGTTTTGCAGGATCGATCGTAATGACGACAGCCTTTTTTCCGTCTAAGGCTGCTCTTAGAGCAATGGCTGCACTCAGCGTAGTTTTGCCGACTCCGCCAGTACCGCAAGTAATGAGGACTTTTCGTTTTTGAATGATCTCGTCGATTTTTGCCCATTCAAGTTTTGCCGACTGAAGCGTTTTGCTCATAGGAGCCTCTTCTCTTCGAGCTGACGGGTGAGACCTAGAACCACAGATTCCAAAGTTTGAGCAGACGAAAAGGGAATAAGATAGAGTTCGCTTGAGTGAATCCCTCTTTCGCTCCAAAGACGGAGATTATAGCTCTCAAGAATGCTCCGTTTTTGAATATACTCAGAGACGGTTTGAGCAAAAGGTTCTGCCCAACTGTCCGGAGGGCTAGCTTCTTCTTGTTCCTGAGTGGTTACCCTAGGAAATTTTCGATTAACCCAAAAGGATGGAGGATTGTCCGGGAAGAGTTCGTGTAAATAATTATTGAGTTCGAGAGATTCTCGAAGGGGCATCTCTTCGGGTAGTGCCACGATCAACAGGGCAGTCTGTTCTGGGTCTTTGAAAGTTGACAGCATGTCAGAAGCGTCCCTATACAAAGGACCCGTTTTAAAAAGATGAGCAAAATTTTGAGTGCTTTGAAACATCGCTAAGCCATAGCCGGTCGAAGGCATATCGACGACCACATGGTCGTAATTTTTGCGTTCATGCCAGACTTTTCCTAATAGAACTAATTCATGGATGCCAGGTGCTGCTTTAGCTAGATATCGAATGACCTTATTATGCAGAAAAACGCGGGTGAGGGCAGGGATGCCCACCTTCATTCCTGCGTATTCTTCAAAGGATTGGCCTGCATCACAATTAAAGTGCCAAAGATGAGCACCTTTTTGGATCCATTCGCCGGGAGGACGAGTCGGATCTTCGAAACTCACCCAAAGAGTTCGTTTGCCTTCTTGAGCGAGTGAAAGGGCGATGGCCTGTGAGACCGCTGTTTTTCCAACGCCGCCTTTTCCGGTGACGAAAATCAAATTTTTGCGAAGAGAGCTCTTTATTGTGTTCAAGAACTTCACCAAATCATAGGAACCCTTAGCTTTCAACACTCCTCTTATCTATTGTTTTATGCTGCAATTCGGTCGTAAACTGAAAACAGAGTCTTTTAATCTAGGAGCGTAATGCGATGCGACAGGTTTATTTTAGAATGGTTTGCGGATTTTTGATTTTAGGATCCACTTCTTTGATGAGCTGCGGCGGGACTCGGGCTTTTACGCGCGGCGAATACGATGACCCTTCTCGTGTGGAGCTTCTGGACGATAAGTTTAACGAAGCCGATATGCAGCAAATGGCGGATACCGTCATCAAGGCAATCGTGGGATGCAATTACGTCGCTCAAGCTTCTAAGCCCCCAGTAGTGATTGTTGAAAAGGTTCAGAACCGTACTGAAGAGCATATTGATACGATTTCTCTGACCGATAAGATCCGCACAGCGTTGATCAAATCTGGCAAGGTTCGTTTTGTGAATAAAGAATTGCGAGGCACCCTTGACGAAGAATATGATTATTCAGCATCTGGGGCAGTTGCTGCAACTTCGCTTAAAAAGCGCGGTCATCAGGTAGGTGCCGATTACATTTTAAATGGAGCTTTGGCGACCAACGTTCAAGAGGTTGGTGGTGATAAATTTGTTTATTACAAACTGACTATGAATCTGACAGACCTGCAGACTTCGACGATCGACTGTACTGAAGAGCGAGAAATTCGAAAAAAATTCAGCAAAAGACGGATCAGTCTCTAATTTTTTAATGAATTGTAGGGACGTTTGAGAGCATTGCATCGGCTTATTTTTCTTTTTTTGATTTCTTTTTTGACAGCGTGTGCTTCAGCGCGGATGTCAGATATCGCTCCTGATTTGGCTTTTCAGGGCAGAAGGTATGACGAGGCAGTTCAGAAGCTTACTCAAGGGCTTCAAGATCAAGGTGAAGACGGGAGAGATCAGCTTCTTTATCTTCTGGACCTGGGACTTGTTTTGCACACGCAGGGAAAATTTCAAAAAAGTAATGAGTATTTCTTGAAGGCAGATCAGGTAGCCGAAATCAAAGACTACACCAGTTTATCCACAGAAGGTGCCACCTTTCTGACTACCGATCAGATTCGGCAGTACAAAGGAGAGGATTTTGAGAAAGTCCTCATCAATACCTATTTAGCGATGAATTATGCTCTCCTCGGAGATCATGAAAATGCCTTGGTAGAAGCTCGTCGTGTAAATCGTAAACTGGATCGGATGGTGAATGAAGGGCAGCGAAAATACAAACAGAATGCTTTTGCACGGTATCTTTCAGCTATTTTGTACGAAGTGCAAGGTCATCCGGACGATGCCTATATTGATTACAAGTCGGTTCATGAGCTTGAACCGTCGTTTCCTAATTTAGGTTTAGATCTATGGCGGACTGCTTGGATGGCGGGGCTGCACGAAAGTCTGGCCGAAATCAACCGTGATTTTCATCTCACTCGAGAAGATCATAAAAAAGCAAAACGGGGTGCCCCTGGTTCTCAGCAAGGAGAGATCATCGTTTTCTATGAAAATGGAATTTCTCCAGTCAAAGTTCCTCATCCTTATTTTCCGGAAATTCCGGTTTTTTCTGCACGATACAATCCTATTTTTGATGCTCAGGTTTATTTAAATGGCCATGAAGCTGGGCGAACTTTTATTCTTCACTCCATACAGCGAACAGCAATTGAGAATTTAGACGAGAAATACGCTGCCATGATTGCTCGAAAATTTGCAGGAGTCCTTGCCAAAGAAGTGGTGGGGGATCAGATTGCAGAACGAACCCATGATCCTCTTCTAGGATTCATTGCCAAAGTCATCATGTATGTGAGCGATCAGGCGGATCTACGATCGTGGAATTTTTTACCAAAAGATTTACAGTTGGCCCGCTTGGTGGTTGATCCGGGAGTTTACGACGTGACATTGGACGAGTCTTTGCCTTCACGCAGGGTGAAGGTGGAGGCAGGTAAAAAAGTGTTCGTAAATTTCCGCTACATTCCATGATCGAAATTGAATTTTTTTTAGATGCGAGGTAGGCAATTCGCATCATGAAAAAAATAGTTCTCTTGCTGTTGGCGACGGTACTTTTTTTCTGTGCCTGTACTCAAAATGCGACCCAAAAGACTGTTTTAGGTCAGGCGAACTCCGTTCAGCCGACTCAAGTCATCCATCTTGCCATTTGGTCAAATTATATAACGCCAGAAATTCTTGCGAATTTTGAAAAAAAGACCGGAATCCGTGTAGAAGTTTTAAACTATTCGACCAATGACGAACTTTTAGCCAAGCTTCAGACGGGAGCATCTGGATATGATGTGATTGCTCCGAGCGATTATATGGTCGTCGTCATGTCTAAAATGGGATTGATTCAAAAATTAGATCTCAATCAAATTCCCAACGTAAAGAATTTAGACCCTCGGTATTTGAAAAAGGCCTATGATCCTTCTAACGAGTATTCTCTTCCTTACAATTCAGGCACCACTGGAATTGCGATCAATCGGGATCTTTATTCGGGGCCGATCAAGGGTTGGAATGATGTTTTCTCAAATCCCCAGCTCGCTGGTAAATTTTCTCTCTTAGACGACGCGCAAGAAGTGATTGGTGTTGCATTAAAATCCATGGGTTACAGTATCAACTCCAAGGATCCTGAGCAGCTTAAAAAAGCCAAAGAACTTTTGGTCAAGGTTCGCCCTGCGGTCAAAGCTTTTAACTCAGAGACATTGAATCCCTTGGTGAGTCGCGAAGTTGCTGTAACTCATTCGTTTGTGATGGATGCCTTACAGGCTCGAAAAATGAGCGGCGGAAAAATCGAGTTTATTCTTCCAGAAGAAGGCTCGACTTTTTATATAGATAACTTCTCAATTCCTAGTACTGCAGCTCATGTGAGTGCAGCTCATCAGTTCATTAACTTTATGTTGGAGGCAAAAAATGAAGCTGCAGTGGCTTCGCGTCTTTTTCTTGCTCCCACCAATAAGCAAGCCGTTTCGTTTCTACCTCCTGGATTTCAACAGGAGAATGCGGTTTTGTTTCCCACAGGAAAGGCACAAGACCACTTAGAAATGATGGAAGATCTGGGAGAAGTGACTCAGACCATGAATCGCATCTGGACGGATGTCAAAGCTTCTAATTTATAAACGCCTAAGAACTAAGCTATTGATCGGAATTCCGTCTTTAATAAAAAGCCGTTCAAACAACGTGACATCGGGAATCTGAAGCTGTTGAGGATTAGGATGCGTGGCGTGAAGGTCAGTGGATCGCTCTGTTACTTCCCAGAGTTTCGCAGTTTCTGGATCTGACTCTAATGTTTTAAGCGCTTCTTCCATCCAATCAAAGTAGCTACGATGATCGGTTTTAATGTGGAAAATACCACCTGGGCGAACGACACTGGCTGCATCTTTCAGTCGTTCTGTTGTTAGAAAACGATTTTTCCATTGGGATTTTCTTGGCCATGGATCTGGAAAGTATAAACAGAGTCGGTCAATCTCTGCCGGCCCAAACATGTACCGAAGTCGTTCAGCGTGTGCTCTAAAAAAGAGGATATTGGGGATGTCGCGTTTGATGACCTTTTGCATGGCCCAGCAAATGGGTTTAAATTTCCAATCCATACCGATGTAAGCAATTTCGGGATTACGGGCTGCCCATTCGATGACGACGTGACCTGCGTTGCAGCCAATTTCGACGTGAAGTTCTCGAGGCCTTTTTTGAGTTTGGAGTGCATCAGGAAAGCGCTCAAGCCAGTGGCCTGAAAAACGTTCAGTTTCGTTATCCGAAAAAATCCGGCCTGCGAATTCTTGAAGTTTTTTCCAATAGGGGTTTCTAGAGGGCGGATACTCGTAGTCAGGATGGTCGATGGGTAAACGGGATGATAAAGGAGGTACATTTAAACTCATAGGATGGATCATCACTAATGGAGCAGGGCGCCAAACTCAAGTCGGAAAGTAAGGTTCAAATACAGCCTTTTGGGACATTGCCGTCTGGACAGCAAGCAAGTCTTTTTATTCTCAGTCATTCGAGGGGAATTGAAGCCAAAATGACCAATTTTGGCGCGATCTTAGTCTCATTAAAGGTTTTAGATCGCTCAGGAAAAGCTTCGGACATTGTGCTCGGGCTCGATACTCTCGAAGAGTATGTTCAAGGGCATCCTTACTTGGGCGCCATTGTGGGGAGGTATGCTAACCGCATTGCTCAAGGTCAATTTACTTTAGACGGGCAAACCTTTCAGCTCGCTAAAAATAATGGGCAAAACCACCTCCACGGCGGAATCCAGGGCTTGAGTGCTGTCCTTTGGGAAGTCGAAGGGATTGAAGAAGGTGAAGACGCTGTTTTAAAGCTCAGGTACCTCAGTCCAGAGGGTGAGGAAGGGTATCCTGGAGCATTATCTGTTTCTGTGACTTATCGTCTGACAAAAAAAGGTGAATTGCGAATCGACTACTTTGCAACAACAGATCGACCCACTGTTTTAAATATAACCCATCATTCGTATTTTAATTTGGCGGGTCAAGGTGAGGGAGATGTTCTTGATCATCAACTTAGGATTGATGCGGATCATTTTTTACCTGTTAATCCGACTCTGATCCCTACCGGTCAAAAACAAAATGTAAGGGGGACTCCTTTCGACTTTTCTCAGTCACGTCGCATTGGAGAACGGATTCACAGTGACTTTGATCAACTTAAAATCGCAAATGGTTATGATCATTGTTTTGTCCTGAATGGACCCGTAGGAAAATTGAAATCCGTAGCTCAAGTCACCGAATCGAGTTCAGGTCGAGTGATGGAAGTTCTGACAACTGAACCTGGAATACAGCTTTATACCGGAAA
>Ga0172367_10000855_pt1 | contig 45838 bp, 37 predicted proteins | sample Lak10m_FD_114542 | JGI IMG/M metagenome (GOLD analysis project Ga0172367, IMG submission 114542) | Freshwater microbial communities from Kabuno Bay, South-Kivu, Congo - kab_022012_10m | ecosystem: Environmental > Aquatic > Freshwater > Lake | place: Democratic Republic of the Congo: South-Kivu...
ACAATGGGGGGAGATGATCTGACGTCCCACACCAATGGTGTGGGATGTCAGATATCTTGCTGTTGAACGAAGTCGCGAAGCGACAAAGAGAAACAGTCATCTCCCCCCATTGAAACGGAATCGAGTAGCAGGAGGACGAGCCGGAGGCGAGAGCTTTAGCGGTCCGACGCGTAGCGATTTCGTTTCAACGTTTCATCTATGTCTGACGCCACGACTTACCGTTGAAGTCAATTAGGTCGTGGATGTTCAGACTAGATGTGTTGTGTGTAGTCATTTTTTTTCCTTATTATTTTTTGCAGAGAGATTTTTCTTTTTTTTCGATTTTTTCCAAGAGGGGTTAGGGGTGAATTGGAAAAATCGAAATATTTTATTTTTCTTCAGCTTTTTTTCCAAGATCAATAATCATAGGTATATTTGCTTTAATTGCTTTTCCTGTAACGATTGCGTGGTATTGTTTTAGGTTTGGTAAGGTTTGTACTAAATCTTTTCCAACATAATTACCAAGGAAATTGAAACTTGTTTCGTCAAACGCCTGAAAACAAATAACTGTGTTACATTGTGTTAGAACTGTTTTAGAGACATTTGCTGTTCTTTGGGCTATTACTAATAATCAAACTCAATATTTCCTTCATTGTAAAGCTACTTGTCCCATTTTATTTACCAATGCTTTATTACTTCAATAATCTCCTAGGTCTCATAAAAAGGATGTTTCTGGCGTTATTGTATGCGCTTCTTCAAGAATAAGAGAAATCTTTATAGGTTTATTTTCATCATATTTTGTTTTTGCAAAATTAAAAATTACTTCAAATAATTTTTCGGTTGTATTGAGAACATCAGTTGTATTGCTTATGGTTGGGAGTTCAACTATTCATATTTTCTGATGCTCAGTTGATAAAAAATTGTTTATGTTATCTTTATTTAGAACCTCTATTTCTAAAGACAGCGTTTGAATTTCTTTTTTCCATTCTCCTGTAAAGTCTACACAAATGATTTTGGTGTCTTGTCTTAATTCTTTTATAATTTCACGAGCTAAAAATGACTTTCATGATCCAGTAACTCATAAAAGTGCCATATGATGGCTTATAGCATCGTGTAAATTGATTATGGAAGGTAAGGATGTATTTGGTATGACTCCTAATTTATAGTCTGGATAATGAAAATCATTCACTTCAATGTCTTCAGTTTTTGCTTTAAATATTGGAGTATTGATTGTAGGAACCCAACCAAATTTTTGAAAAGATAATTTAGATGTTTGTCGTTCTCATAATTGAATAGCTTCTCATTCTATGAATCAGGTTTCGTTCTTTGCTTCCAATTTTTCTATTTGTGTCATACCATTAAATACTTGATAGAATAATCTTTTATCTCATATTTTTAATTCTAGTAAATCTCCTTCTTGTAAATTATCATCTTTTTTGGAATATTCAAATTTAATTTTTCATATATTTGAACCTTTGATAACCACTCATACAAAATCATTTGTTTTTAAATCTTTTTCTAGATTTTCTTTCTCATTTTTGTCTGATATTTTATATACAATATTTTTTTCTAATTTGTGTTTTTCACTGTTTATAATTCATAATTGAAGAATTTTTGCTCGTTTTTCTTGATTTAATAGATAAGTATCAAAAACAATCCCGGTTATATTAAAGTCCCCTGAATCTTGCATAGAATATTGATATTTTACAATATCAAATTTTTTAATGCTTTTCGTTTCTTCGAATAATTTTACTAGAAATATTTTTTTTGATTGTACTCAAAATATTTCTCATATTGCGTTTTTATCTTTCTCCCTTTCTTTCAGAGAGAAAGTGTTATTTAATTCTTTAGGATCTATTGATAAAATAATTCCCCGTAAAACCATTAAAAATATAAAATAGACATCAAATATACTTTGAAAATTAGATTTTATGTTTACATATAAAAACACCAGGAAAGTACCAGAATAAATTATTTTCCCTTTCCCAATGTTTGTAACTATGTTTTTTAAAAAAATTGCTATTTTGTTTTTTAAATATTCAGGACTATGATTTTCGTCATATAAAGCTAGTGGTATTATGGATAATATTAAAATAATTACTATTACCATGAATGAAATGTTCCAAATTGTCTTGTTTTCGAAAGAGTCCTTGATTGATAAGAAAACTAACAATAAGGGTATGGTGTTGGTTATTACATTTTTGGGAGATGTATAATAAGGTTCTATAAAGAGTATTGAGAATAAAATCATGAAAAGTCATGAATAAAATCGAAGGTCTGTGGTGTCATTTCATGGAAATAAACGCCCTGTTATCAAGAGATTACCTAGAAAAAAAATTCATAACAATAAAAAGAATAGAATAAATCTATTCTTTAATGTTTCTTTAACTTTCTTTATAAATCTCTTCATTTTTTAGCTTATTATTATAAACCTAATCTTTTTTTGCTTGCTTCGAAGTATTTTTTATCCTTTTCAATTCATATAAAATTGCGTCCATATTTTTTTGCAACAAAAGCTGTAGTTCAACTACCTAAAAATGGGTCTAGTACAATATCTCATTTGTTTGAGCTTGCCAAAACAATTCTTTTTAGCATTTCTTCGGGTTTTTGTGTTGGATGAATGGATTTTCCATTCTTCCCTTTTAATCTCTCTTTTCCTTGGACTAAAGGCATTTCCCAAACATCTCTCATTTGTTTTAAACTTCAATCTTTTTGCTTATCAGGATTTATTTTTTTAATTTCTTCATAATTAAATTTCCAACCACTGCCTTTTACAGCCCAAATCACAAATTCTGTTGAATGAGTGAAAACTCTTCTTGTCATATTTGGCATTGCATTTGTTTTGTACCAAGTAATGATGTTGTTAATTTTATAATCCAACTGTTTCAAAACAATCATTACTTCTCAAATATTATGATAACTGCAAGCAATATAAATAGAGCCATTGTGTTTTAAGGCCTTATGACAACCAGCAATCCACTTTCTTGTAAACTGCATATATTCTGGAGCCGTCATTTTGTCTCGTTCTTCATTCACCATGAATCGGTCTCAACCTGTTTTATTTCCTTTCCAATGAAGACCGTTTCAAGAAAGATTGTATGGGGGATCGGCAAAAATAAGGTCAATGGAATTGGCTTCAATGTTCTTATTTAGAATTTCTATACAATCTCAGTTATAAATTATGTTTTTTTTCATAAATTGTCGTTATTTGATTTAAAACTTTAATTCTTTTTGCCAATTATTGATAGTGTTGGGAATACTGGCTAATCGTTGACCAGAATCTGCGAAACCTTTTGATGAACTTATTATTTTATCATATAAACCACCAATTTCTTGATGTTTTAGAAAATTTCCAGACTTCTTAATTTCTATAAGAATTTTCAAAAGTTGAGTGAAATTGCTGATAGTTAGAGGAACAATATTCTGCTTTTGTCCTTCATATTCATATTTTATAGCTGTCCAGAATGTGTTTAGTGTATCTCTGTGAATTGCTGGTGCAATAAATAAGCAGTATGCTTTTTTGTCATTGTTCTTGACTTCAAAATCTCTTAGATGTCTCATTACTGGTTGCCCTTCATTGTATCGTTGATCACGACTGTTGAGCATGGTTACTTCACAGATAGCATTAAAATTTTCATAATAACATTCAATATCTGGAGTATTTGCTGGAGCTGTAAAAGTAGGTTCATTATCATCTCCTACAGGATAGTTTGGCTTTATTCCTAATGCATCATTTAAAGCATTTAATCCCAAAGAAGATAATTTTTCTAATAAAATTGGTTTGTCATCAAAATCGTAGATTTTTTCTAAATGTTCGATATATTGATTAATTTGTTCTACTTCCTGAGACTTTTCGTGATTTTCCTGGTTTTGTAAGTATCTTCTATAATCTCTTAGTTCGGAGATATAATCTTTTAATTGAGATTCGTTAAAATCTTGATATTTAACTATTTCTTTTCATGCAATTCCAAGATTTGCTTCATAATTTTTTATATCTTCCACGATATTTGAAACTATTTTTATATATTCTTCTTTGGTTTCCCAAGGTAGTGTTGGTTGGGAGATGTCAGCCATGTAATTTAGGTAATCTTCTTGATCTTCAAAATCTTTTGCTTGTGCATTATCGAATCTTAATAAATTTTGTATTTCAATTTGTCTTCTTGGCTCTAAATCAACGTAAAAACCACCTCAACGGATATGGATAAAACGTGTTAAACGGAAATATCTTATAGCATTATCTCAATAGTCTTTTAGGTTGTTTAGTAATTTTTCTACTTCGACTTTATCGGTACTTTCTAAAAATTTTTGAGCAAAATTTTCTTTGTATTCTTCAAAAATTTCTTTTTGTTCTTTTTTGTCCTTATCTTTTTGCTGTTTTCTCAGTTCAATAATTTGCTCTGCATATTGCTCTATATCTTCAAAATTTATGAGTGTGGGACAGAAAAGAGAAAACTCTTGTTTGCTTAATCATTTGTCCTTTTCTCATATTTCAATAGATTTTTCGTTTACTTTTTCTATTAGATGTAATACTCCAATGAAAGGATTTATATTATATCAATCTTCAGCTTTATAGTCATTGCTGTCAGGATTAGGTATTTGCCATTTAAGAAAAAACCTGAAATATACATCTCCAATGTCTGCTTTTCATTCTAGAAAAGCGTTTCCTAATTCGGTTATTTTTACTCATCCCATAGTTTTTTTAGCTATGGCTAATCACATTTTGGTTAATGGAGCAACAGAAGTTCTACCTCTTAATCCTTTATCGTTTCTCAATTCTTCTGATCTACTTAGCATGTGTTGGAAAATCTCTTCTGCTTGTTCAAAACTCATTTTGTCTTCGGATGTTTCATAATAATTGAGGTGTTTTTCACTTAAACCAGTTGGCTTATAAAGCCTATTTTGAATCAATAAAGTTTGAAATTTCTCTTGTCATTTTTCATCAAAAGATTCTCCTTCAATTTCTTTTAGAACTTTTAAAAATGGCAATATTCTTTCAGGATTTCTTACTGTTGTAGATAGCGACCAAGGTTTTTTCATATTTATTTTGTTACTTTGCAATAAAAAACTCTTTCAGCATTTCATTCTCAATTACTTTTGCCAGTGGAGAAAGCTTTATACTCACTTTCAAAAACTTCAACATCTCATCTATGCTTTAATATTCTGATAATGTCTTCATCTTTGATTCTAGCGTTGGAACGATCGTCTTTTGAAATTCATGTGTTATTGTATGATAATAGAATGTGTTTACAATTAGCATTTCTAATTAAATCTTCAAAGGCTTGAGTGGCATTTTTTAAACAATAAGCACTTTTTATATGTGAACGATCCATTTTCTTCGCTACTCATATAACTTTAGGTTTCTTCCACTCTGAAAGATTTTCTAATAAATGATATGCATCTCCATATTGTCTTGAATTGTATGGAGGATCGATATATAAAACATCACAAGAAATTTTACGTATCAATAAATTTGAATCTTCCTTATAAATTTCGTTTTTTATGTTATTATTATAGTTTATTTCTGGAATTTGAAGTTTAATAGATTGAATGGAATCGAGTTTTTTTCTGAAAGCATCGTAATGTCCAACAGTATTTGCTACTTTATCAACAGCATATAATAAAGAACATATAAGTATGCTTTTTTCATCATCATTTTCTGAAATTTTTTCTATTTCTTCACGTATTGCTCAGATTTTCTTCGCATTTTCTATTGAAAAATAGGCATTCCCAAAGTGTTTTGAGAAATAATTTTCTTCTATGGCTTCTAAATTATTCAAATAATCTATTTTTTGTGTGATTTTATCTGAATAATCTTCTTTTGTGCCTAAGAAAGCGTTTAGACAAGTATAATTTGAGTGTAAAAAATCATTTGAAATTATTTTTATATTTTTTGTGTTAAAGTTTTCTCCAACCACACCTGTTCCTGCGAAAATATCGCAAAAAGATTCAATTTCTCAGCATTTTTTAGATATTATATGTTCTATTAATCAAAGAAGTTTGTATTTATTTCCTAAATATCTGCGATTATGTATTTTGAAGTGATTCTCTTTTTTGTTTTGAGGTATGTAGAAACAATCTTGATTAATTTTTGTAATGTCCAATCTATAAGGACTATCTCAAAATTGTATGCCACAAAAAAGTGACATTTTAGTTATTCATTTCTTAATTATTGTTGTGGTTGCATCTACTGTCATCTTCAAATATGTGTATTTTAAAGCCTTTGATCATTATTTCTTTTGTATTTTATGAAAAAGAATGTGATTTACAATATTTTCCCCTTTCTTTAAAATAAAAAAAATTAAGTCCCCCTCCTTTTTTTAAAAATCTCTCTGCATTCCATATATTTAGAGGAAAAAAATGATTACATACAACGTTTGCAGGTGTACGACTGTATTTGGTATGTCGTGTACCTGCTGTTGTAGGTTCGTAGTCCGTAATTAAGACTATAATTACTATAAGGAAGGGCTCTTCTAAAATAAAAAAAGAAAAGTTAAATTTTATATTATTTTTTCTATTATTGCTTTCCATATGGGTAAGACTTGTATTTTGTAATCATCAATTGTTATTTCTTCTTGTTGATCATAGGTGATGATATATCATGTTGTAAGATCAAATGCTTTCATTGCTTCCAAAAGTCATTTCGTTTCTCTTTCTTTGTTTTCAAAATTCAATTCTCGACATACTTGTATCGCTTGATTGATTTTTGTTCATGTCTTGACTATAAAATCGCACTCTTTCCCTTTTTGAAAATAATAAAATTCTTTTTCTTGTCTGTATAAATGTATCGCTACGAGATTTTCTAATTTTTTACCACGATTTTCGGAGTAATTTGTTGCTAAGTTGATGAACGAATTATCTGATAGATATATTTTCTTTGGACTTAGAATTGATTTTTTTGGAGAAAAAGAGAACTTGCTAACTCCTATAACAAAGAAAGCATCTTGAAGATAGTTTAAGTAGTTACCTAATGTTTTCTTTGATCACTCAATCTTTTGGCTCTGTAAATATTCATAAAATTTCCCAAGTGAAAATATTGTCGCATAAGAATTGACTATATATTTCATAAAATATTCAAACAGGAATTTGGATTTGATAGCATATCTTTCTAGAATATCTTTGTAAAAAATCGTTTTATAATAATTTTCGATTGTTTTTACTTTCTCATTTTTTTCCTGTACTAGCAATTCACCGAATCATCAATATTCGACATATTCCTGTAAGATATTCATTATGTCTCATTTTTTAATAGAATACTCGATATTTTTTGTCTCGATATGGTGATACTTTATGATTTCCTCAAAAGAAAAAGGCAAAATCAGCAGATGATGATATCTTCACCTCAATTCTGTCGAGACTTCTTCCAAGAGGAGCTTTGAACTACTTCCAGAAACAACTATTTTATATCAAGCATCTTTGAATGTCCTCAGAATTTTTCCATAATTTTTGAGATTTTGTATTTCATCAAAAAATAAGTACGTCGGTTTTTTTCCGTATAATTCGTAATGTCCATCGATTAGTAGTCATAAATCCTTGGTTTGAATATCTATGAGTCTGTAATCTTCGAAATTAACGAAGAGAATATCGTTTTTAGCAACTTTTTTAAGTAATCAAGAAATAATCTGATACATGAAAAATGTTTTTCCTGCTCTTCTCGGTCAGATTATGGCAAGGATTTGAGAAAAATCTTTATCAAAAGAGTAGTCTCTCTCTACTATTTCAGGGATTTTGGACTCCTGCCATTCAATGAGGATTTTTTTGATTATTTCTTTCATGTGGATTTTAATTACACAATAAATACTATTTATGTGTAATGTATTTATTTTTTATGATTAATCAAGAGATTCTTTCGAGAATTAGGTCAAATATCTCTTTGAATTACTCTTGAAATAAGTCAACTAATATGTAATATAAAGTCATATATTGGTTCTCTAAAAAAAAATACATCAGTGAGATTTGCATTATTTGCATTTCTGATTATACTTATTATGTAGTGATTTTACTTTACTAATTTTGTCCCAATGGATTATGCAGAAAAGATCAAACAACTTGATAACGATATTATCTGAGCTGTAGATAATAATTTAGAATTAGCAACAAAGAAATCTGGAACAAAAAAATCTATCCAGACTTTACTTACAAATCGTGAGCAGAAAGAAGCTTCCTATAAAGAAGAAAAAAACCAATATCTTATAGAAGATGCTGTATATGATGCTGCACAAAAAGCAGGAGATGGGGAGGTTATGGAAGCTATTAGAGGTCGCAAATTGACTAAACAGCAGTATCAGGAATTTTCGGAAAAATATTGAGTAAACGTTAATGCTGTAGAATATGATCCAGAAAATGAGGAGGAAATTATTTCTCTCCAAAACGAAATTATGGAAAGAGCAAAGAAATGAACAAAACATCACCAAGACCGACTTCAGAAAAAGACTAATGAGTTAGTGAAGAATGAGGACAAAACAGGACTTGAACAATTAAACAAATGAATAGATTTTGATAATTGAAAACTGATACTAAAGACTAAGCTTGGAGATCTTAAATTTGCTCCTAAACAAGCAACATATCATGATATCAAACATATTGATTGAATCAAAAAAGATAAGAATGTTTGGACGGAGAATAAAGAGTCAAAAAAATCGTGATTGCGAGCTAATCATGAAGCTGTTATGAAGATGAAAAATGCAGGCAAAAAAATATGTAGTGATGAACAATTCCTTGCTGCAGCTAATGTATTCCCTGGATGAGATGAGTTGAGTAGTGGCAACCGATCTACAAAAGCAAAAGATTTCTTTGACTTATTAGGGGCAGATCAATATGGCTTTCGTGGTCCAGGTGGTAGATGGGACGGGTTTTATCGCCGTTTGTGGTCTTCGTCTGCTTCTTGAGTCAATGCATGCCATATGAACTGCGTTGGTACCAAAGGTGGATTGCATCGAGACAGTCAGTATTATGGTCTCGGTGTTTGGTTTCTCGAGGACTAAACCTGCCTGCCGGTAGGCAGGTCCGACTATTTGTCTATTTGTTAATTTGACTATTTCGGCGTAAAAATCTAAAATATCGGTGGACAAAATGCAAAGCATTTTGTCCATTTTTCCCTATTATCAAATCGCCAGAGTCCAGTATTTCACGGAATACTGGAGCGTGCATGAGTAGTCCAATAGCCCTCTCTACCTAAGTGGAGGAGTAATAGTTCTCGATACAATGGTTGTTGTCTTTCGATGATGACCATGCTATCAGCAATCCAGTGGCTATACTAATGGCTTTCGTAATCCAAATGGTAAATGGAACAAGAATAATCGCCATTTGTGGTCTTCGTCTGCTTCTTGAGACAATGCATACAATATGAAATGCAATGATACCAAAGGTAAATTGAATCAAAACAATCAGAATTATGGTCTCGGTGTTTGGTTTCTCGAGTACTGCTCTAAGCTGATCTTCGCGGTCAGCTTTTATTGTGTCGTAAATCAGTATGATAAATAAGGATAAGCTTCTTTATGATCTCTTCCAAGCGTATTATGATGCTCGTAGACACAAAAGAAATAAGGCTACATCGTTAGCATTTGAGATGAATTATGAATCTAAATTATTCACCTTATGCGATGAATTAGTCCAATGAACATATAACATCGGCTCCAGTATATGCTTTATTATCAAAGACCCTGTGCAGAGGGAGATTTTTGCTGCTGATTTTCGTGATAGAATTATTCATCACTTGATTTACAATTATATTTACGAACTTTTTGATCGTCATTTTATCTATGACAGTTATAGTTGCAGATTGGAGAAATGAACACATTTTGGCGTAGAAAGATTGCAACATTTTATTAGGTCATGTTCACAAGACTACACTAATACATGTTGGATTTTGAGGCTTGATATCAAATGATTTTTTATGCATATAGACAAGCATATCTTATTTGATAAAATACAGACATTCATCAATTCCAAGAAAAAGGAATTAACTATAGATTATGATTTTCTCATAACTCTTATTCATCAGGTTGTCTTTCATGATCCAGTCAAAAACTGTATCATCAAATGAAATAGAGTTGATCGAGAGTGATTGCCTCAGGATAAAAGTCTTTTCTACTCAAGTGAAAATAGTGGCTTGGCTATAGGCAATCTTACGAGTCAATTGTTCGCAAATATCTATCTGGATTGTCTGGATAAATATATTGTTCATGATTTATGATTCAATTACTATGGGAGATATGTAGATGATTTCGTACTTGTTCATCAAAATAAGCAAAAATTATTAGATGCGCTTCCTAGAATTAGAGAATATCTATCTTTATTTTTGCATTTACAATTGCATCCAAAAAAGATTTATCTTCAAGATGCTAGGAAATGAGTGCTATTTCTTGGTGCTTATATTAAGCCATATCGTACCTATATTCGCAAAAGAACTATTGGTAAGTTTTATGAAAAGATTGAAACCGTAAATTCAAAATTATCTAACAGAAAAAACACAGAAGAAATTCGTTCAATTATAAATTCTTATCTAGGATTACTCGCTCATCATAAAAGTTATGCTATTAGTAAGAAGATTCTTTCAAAAACAAATTATCGTTTTCGAAGTATATTTACTCCAGTCGGATATTACAAAAAAATTAAACCACTCATCAGGAAACTCAAATCATCAGAAGTAAAAAATCTTTATCCTCAATGATATTACAATGGCAACCTACGATAATCTGCCTGTTTATAAACAAACGTATGATCTACTTTTGTTGACGATGACAGTTATTCCACGATTTTCCAAAAGCTACAAATATACTTTGTGAAGCAAAATTCAGGAAGAGCTGATTGATTTGATTTCATCTATTTTCAAGGCAAATTCCAGTCAGTTAAAATCAGAACATTTACAGGAAGCGAGAGAGAATATTGAGATTGTGAAACTATTATTCCGTTTATCTAAAGATTTGAAATTGATTGATCTCAAAAAATTTGTGGAAGTGAATGTGTTGATTGAGTCTATAAGCAAGCAATTAGTCTGACGAGAAAGATCAACTGTTTCTAAAAAAAATTAAGTTAAGATAAAAAAGAGCCCTTCCGTTCTTTGTTTTCTTATAGATAGGACTATGACCTACAACGTTTCGGGCTGATCCGAAGTTCCGTAGCGATAGCGGAGGAATTTTGGATAGCCCGTGTTGTCGGATCCGTCTCTTGTGGTCGCCGTGATTGTCTATTTCAAAAATTGTTTTTCAAGCAAAAGAGGTGGTGGTTGCCTCGAGTAGAGGCAAAATTACTTTTTATTTCAAACTATAAAGTAATGTTTACGAAGATAATATTCTTGTTTGCTTATGTTTCTTTTTTCAAATTCATTTTGAACTTTTTTAAGTTCTTCTAATAATCCATATCCAAGTTCTTTATTTTCCAAATTTAAAATTCTTCATTTCGCCCATCCAATTCTTTGTTCAAATTCTTCTTTTATTGGTTGCTCAACCTCAAAATACTGAACTTCTTTTACTGATAATCAAGAGTTTTTCATAATTGGAATAATCCAGTCTGAAGGATAATCAAATGTTCTAATTTCTTGATTAAGAATTACTAAGAATTTTGCCAAAGCCATGAAAATATCAACAATTTCTATAAGATCTCTTGGTGATCTTTTTTCTAAAACTGGGAATCATTCTATTTTATCCATGGAAATATAGTTAAAATCCACATCGTATCAATTATAAAATTCTCTGTCAATGAAGACAATTTCTCAATCTTTTTTTAGAAATTTTGAAATAGCTTGAAAGATATATGATAATTTTGAAGGAGAAACCTCTCAGAGGAGATAATCAGCAAAAATAAGATCAAAACTACTTTCTTCAAATAAATTTTTATCAGATATATCTCAATACACTAAATTGTGGTTTACTGATCAAGATTCTTTTAAAACTTGGTCTGCTTTTGTTCATTTTCTTGTATCTCAGGTGTATGTCAAAAGTGTAAGTTTTTCTGGAGTTTTTTCAGACAAAAACAAAGCACTAGATTTTCCTGTTCCAGCATCCAAAATACTTTTTCAAGAAAATCACACATTGGAAAAATAACTTTTTATGAAATCGAATTTTTGCATGCAATCTACAATTAGAATTTAAAAATAATTTTGCCCACCACCTCTTTTCGTGATTTCAATCTAAACTTTTTCTACAAATTGCGACCACAAGAGATGTCTGATAACGTATCGCACTCGTCTGATGTATTTCATATGTCAGATAGTGCGAGTTGTCTGTTCGTGTCCCTTACTTTATTACTTGGAGGGGATTTTTTTCTAAATTAAAATTAACATAAAGATAAAGTAAAGTTATATTATTTCTCAAAATATTGATCAAATTCTCATTTTGGAAAGAATCAGTATTCTATCATGAGTCTAAGTTTTTGTCTAAGTAATGGATGTTTGGATTCTGTATCATATTTTTCATTTAATGGCAATTCTTTTTGTCATTTATTTCAGAACATAATTTCTTTAAAATTTTCTTTATTAATATAATATTCTTCAATTATATTTGATAATTCTTCAACATTCATTCTTACTTTTACAGATTCTCATAATAAATTTTCATAAGAATTCATAAAATTTCATCATTTAATGCTATAGGGATTTATAAATCAATATCTTGGTCACATAAGATTCTTTAAATATTTATATACTCATCTTAGTCCTCACATTTCTTCTGTTGTCTTTCATTCTTTTCAATATTTAATTCAAGATCAATATAATTCGATTTTTTCTCAAGTTGTGAATTCTATTGATAAGTCTTTTTGTTTTTTGATGTCATTTTTTTCAAACCAAATATACTTTCAACTAGGAATTGCTGCTATCATTACATCAACATGTTTAGGTTTATCTTTATTTATTATATTAATCTTTTTTGAGAAGAAATTGTCGCTATATGCTATGGCTTGATGTTTTACATGTGTAAATTCGTGAAATAAAACTCATTTGATTTCTTCTTCTGTATTATAATGACGTTTTCATCAAATATTCAAAGTAGCATTACCTCATGCCCAAGAATCAGCAAAAACAACTATGTTTATTAAAAGTTTCTTCATTTCCTCTTTTGTGTCGATAGGTAATTCTCCAATTATTTTGTCTACTACTTTTAGATATTGAAAGCTTTCTTGATCTTTTTCAACTCTTTGCTTTCTTAATGTTCTTTGCTCATTTCCCTCGCTTCCTATGAAAATTGGGATTCATAAATTATATAAATTTGGCATATGTTTTTTAATATTTTCTCTATCATCAATATTGATATATTCTTTTTTCTTTTCTTCAATTAAAAAAAGTAATTTTTTTCATTTTTTAGTATTTGATAACTTTTCTATAAATTCAGAATCTCTTTGATTTATTGGTTCTACTGATTGAATTCATTGATTAGATTCTTCTGTTTTTTGCTCTCATTTATTTTGCATTGGTTGTAGAATATTTATTCTATTCTCTTTAGTACTTATTTTAATCAAAACCACTCATTTATTATTATTTGGAGGTAAAATTTCAGGTTCTTGTTTTAGTGTTTTTTTTATTATATCAGAAATAAACGATTTAGATTCGTTATAAGTAATATTTTTTTCTTGATTTCATATATTTCCTCCTCATATAAATGATTTTATACTTCATTCTTTACAACGGTCAGAAAATTCCTTTAATCTCTTGCTAAGAATTATTTCAAATCATTGTTTGTCTTTTAAGAAACAATTAGGGTTTTGGTGAGATAACATAGATATAGATTTGCCTGTATTTTTATCTATTCAAAACAATATTACTCCAGTACAATTATTGTATCAACTTGAATATTTATCTGTTTCATCAATATTTGAAATTACAAAATTTACTTGTTTTCATTTCAATTCAACAACCATTCATGTTTTTTCTAAATTATCTTTTTGATATTCGGCATTCTCCCAATCAATATTTGTTCATACTTTTAATTCATTTTCTTTGTTTATTTGATCTGAAATATCATTTAATAATATTCAAGTTCATCAATAATATCAATAATTTATATCTGTTTGTTTTTTATTTGAATTATTATATTCGCTAATTTTATTTTGTGTGTTTTCAAGATCTTTAACGATTTCTATCGTATTATTAGTTTCTGTTATCGCTTTTTCTTGTAAAGCATCAATTCAATGTGCTTGGTTCAAGCCTTCTCTCGTTTGTATGTTGTTTATCATTGTTCTTTAATCTAAAAAATTAAAGCATATTCTTAAGGTCGTCTATTAATGTTTTATTTCTCTCAGACATAATAGATTTGTCATAAGCTAAATCTTCATTCATTAATTTGTTTAGAATTTCCTTTTTTTCTGCTAATTTCTTTTTCATTTCTTCTTGATATATTTTTAATCCATTGAGATAATTATGTAATTCTTCTTCAGAAAGCTGTAAAATCTCTTGCTCTGTAAGTAGTTTAAAGTCCATTTTTAGTAGATTAGAATAAAATACATAATAATTATAATTGTTTTTCTTTTTTTTGCAAAAAATCAGTCTAAAAAAATCTAAATTAAAATAAAAAAATCCCCTCCAAATTTCTCTTAGAAAGGACTTAGTCGCTTATAGGGATATGACACACAACGTTTCGGGCTGATCCGAAGTTCTGTAGCGATAGCGAAGGAATTTTGGATAGCCCGTGTTAGGCGACCCGAAGGGCTTGAGTCTCCTTTTTGTTCGTGAATTTTAGATACAGACCTTCCATTTCTATTCATTCGTTTTCGGTAGTTTCCAGAAACTTTTTCTTTTTTGGTGGGTTGCCCGAATAGGGCAAAAATATATATTTATAAGTTCGAGAAAATATCGTATAAGAGCAGTTAGCTATTTATTTAGTTTATAATTTTTTACGTAAAGTTTCTATTCTTTGTAAATCGTGTTTATAAATTTTTTCTGCATCTAAATTTTGAGCCAAAACAGCATGATCTATTTTTTCATTTAACTTTCAGATATTATCTTTAAAATATTCTTGTATTTTTTGTATTTTATTTAGAAATTCTGGTGAAAGATTTGTTATATTATCTTTTGCTGATTGATTTTTAGCTTCAATAAAAATCTGATAAGTCATATTACTTATTCAAATATCATAATCAGGATTCAAAAATATCTTTAAATCATTTACAATATCTTTTAAAATTTTTTGAATTTTTACAATATCTTTTAATCACCTATCTACCGCCATAAGTACAGGATTTATTTTCTCTTCCACTCATACCAAATCAAAACATTCATTCAAATATATTGTTTTGTTTGTTGAAAAATTTATTCATTTTTCTTGCTCTACTAAAGCTACTGCTTTTAATAAATCAGGACACTTTGCTAAATCATACAAAGATACAAAATATTCTTTTTCTCATCACCCATAATCTCAAACCTCAACTCCATTTATTCTCAGCCAAGCAGATATTTCTTTACCATCATATTGAAATTCATTTAAATAATTACCATATCAATCTTTTGTTAAAGAAATTTTTTTGTTGGATATTTTTCTTAATTTACAACATAATCGACCATTAACATTATTATTTAATCGATCTTCTTTTTTTTGTTGTTGATTATCCATTTTTTCTATATTATTCATATTTAAATCTTATTAAATAAATACTTTATAAGTCCTCATTTTGTTTATCTGTTATTCGTTTTATTTTAAAGTTATTCCCTGCTTCTGTACGCTCAGTATATCATAATTCCCTGTAGTTTCAATTTTCATCTACATTAACATCTACAATTATTATATTCAATATCTGTTCTCCAACCAAAACTCTTCATGATGCGTCATAAAGTCTCCAAATATGATATTCATTTAATTTAATATTAAATCATTCTTTTACTATTTGTGAAGATAGATCAGAATTAAAAAATACTTCAGGATCCACTTTAACAATTAATTTTCAACTTCAATTTGATGTTTCCAATGAGACATCTTTTATAGCAGTCAATCATGCAAAATGTCTAAATGAATAAGATCATGTATCATCTTCTACAGCCACATTTTTTATAGCTTCTAGATTTGGATCAGACTCCATATTATAATGTTTTGCCATTTGATCAACTATAAATAGTTTATATGGATTGACATCTATATTTCAATCTGTTATTGTTGAGTTTTTTAAAATATCTGATATCATATTATTATCCAAACGTACATGTACATCTGATTTTTTTGTTCAAGTTTGGTAATCAAAATCATTTATTATAATTCATTTACTCATAGATTCTTGTATACTCATAATTGACAAATTGTAATCATTCAGCAGCTTTAATTTATTTTTTGCATTTTCCAATTGAATTAATGATTCTGGTCTTATACCCGACTGTTCATAATCAAGAATCAATTCTGGTAATTTGTTGTTTATTTCATTGATTTGTTGTTGCAATCACTCTATAGTAGTTGGTCATTTCATTTCTTTGAATTCTTTTTTCATTTTATTTACTTTTTCCATCCTTTGAAATATATTGCTTGCTGAATTATCTATATCTTGAACAATTCACAAATTATATAACAAATTCATAAATACGGGATTTGCTTGTATTTCAGTCAATCTATCCAAGGACATATCCATATTATCAGCCAAACGAACTATTCATGCAAGTGGATCTGTAAGCAAATCTATTGGTTTAAATTCTATTCAAGCATCCCACCTTTTCTTGTCTGCTTTTCTTCATTGGTATCTATCTGATGCAAATTCACTATCATAAGCATAAGAATAAGTATCTTCTTTTACTTTTATTCTATCGGGATCAACATTATGTTCTTTTATTAATTTTTGAGCCAAAAGTTCTGCATTTCTTTTGGATTCCAACATAGTAGTATTTAATCGTCATTCCACATCAGTTTTATTTAAGTTTTTCTTTTCAGTTCATTTCTTATCTTTTGTTTTATATTCTGCTACTACATTATCTCAATCAATTGATAACACTTTAAATGTTTTTCAATTATTGTCAGTATAACTATTATTTTCAACTAAAACAGGAACTCTATAAGTTATTTCCAAATCTCATCATTTATCTAAAACATTTAAGAAATCATTCATATTGCTCATATCATTTCAGACCAAAAACTCTCAATTTGTATATTCTACTCTATTTAAATAACCTGTTTCTACTTTATCTGCTGAATGATAAAATATACTTCTTCTCATTTTATCAACCAATGCTTCCATTTTAACATCTGTTACTCAAAAATGTTCTGAAAATAGTTTTACAAAAGAATTTTTTCATCATTCTGTATTTGCAAATTCATTTATAAAAAGTTGTCATCCAAATGGTCAATGCATAGATTTAGCCAATGTTCATATATTAGGATATCAAAAATCATGAAAAATTGCTGTCAATCTCAATACTAAAATAGCTCATTCCCTATCAAGATTATATTTATTCATCGTTTCATCTACTACTTCTGGAGTTCATTTTATCACATTTTGTACATAAGCATCTACCAATATAGAATGATCAAATCAATGAGAACAATATTTAAGTGGATTATCTAAATGTTGGTAAAACATATATACTTGTAATTGTTCAAAAAGTATTTTACCTTCTGGAGTATTATATATTTTTTCTCATAGTAGATTTTTTCCATAATCTTGGATACTTCATTCCACAAGCGAATCTTTAAGTGTTGCTCATTCTTTTCATCTAAATTTAACTGTATTTTCACCAGAAAAATATTCTAAAGTTACATTCCATCTTATATTAAACTCTGTTGTGATTGTTTCTATATCACTTTCTGTAAGCGTTTCTTTTTTTAATTCGACTTTTTTCGATTCTAGTTCTGCAGCTAATCTTTGGTCATAAACTTCTTGTAAATTACCCATATGCTCAAACTTTGATTGTAGTTCAGAATTTCTTTGTATAGTATCTATATTTCAATTTAATATATTTGAGACAACACTGTTAGGTACGATATTTATCGTTTGATTAGTGGTCGATAAAATCGCTGTCCCGTCTGGATTGATGGTAACATTTCCTTGATTGTTTAACTCAATGTGTGATTTTAATGCCAAAAGTTGTGCAGGACTTGAAGAAATAACTTCTCATGTTTCATGATCTATTTTTATATCATAATTTTCTAAAATTTGACTCATATTTCTTATTTCAAGTGGAATTTTAGATGGAGACAGTTTAACAACATCAGTAATGGTAGGAAGTATTTCATTTGGTTTAGATAGTGTTCAATCAGAATGTAAAGTAAATCAATTATTTGTAAAGTGTTCTATGAGTTGATTTATATCTCAATCATAATTTAATTCCAACTGCGAATTATTTCATATTTTATCTATCTTCCCAAAAGATACTTTATTATTGGAATATATTTTAGTATTTACTCATGGTGTTAGACAATTTCGTGTAGTAACCAACATAGCTAGTCATGGAATTCAAGATTGATCTGCAGTACCCTCCATTCACTCTTGTCATATTTCTTCAGTAAATTCCTTTCAAAATTTTTGTCAAAATCATGTTTTTTGAGATCATTTAGCTACATTATCAAATAGATTTTTTGTATAAGGATCATTTATTTCTCCAAATTTGGGTTTTATTTTTTTCAAAAATAGTACTCATTTATTATTAGGACATTTATCTGCAAATTTGGAAATACTTCATCAAATTATTTGTCAAGCTTTCATAAATCAATAAACAGAAACAGTACCTATAGCAAATTCCATACCAATATTGGTCAAAAATTCTGATCGTTCCAATTGTCAACGATTTAACATTTCTATATCAGTAGGATCATCATATTTTAATTTTCTTTCGACTCAATCTATTATAACTGTTTTTTCGAATGCTCGATTTTGCAATCACTCATTAGCTCGTTGTCAAAGTCTTGCTCAAGCCATTCATGCTGCAGTGGATAGTGCCGCAACTCATAGCAATGATAATCATCCACTAAATGGTGATGCCATCACAGCTACTGCACATCATATTGCACATACAAATTTAAGTCAATTTTCCCTAAATCGTTTAGCTCATAATTCTGTAAAAGTACCATTTGAAGAAACGTTTTTTGAATTAGTCATAAATTTTACAAATTCATCTATTGATCATCAATCTTTCATTCCATTAATCAAAAAATCTACCGCATTTAGAGATTGTTGAAGCCTAGTTTCATCTTCTGTGGTTAATTTAGATTTATCTATATTTCTTTGCATATCAAACAACTGCTGTCTAATTTTTATCAAAGAATCTTCCTGTGTTTTTAGTTCTACTAATTTATCTTTTATTTGAAGTGATTGAGTAAATATATCTTTTTCATCTTGTTTACTCAATCATCATTCTACAGGGACATAAGTATTGATAAGAGAAGAATGTATAGGGTTGCTTGTAGCAAACAAAGCTCAAAGATAATTTACATTTTTTCGGTCGATCTTGGCTGTTCACATTTTGTTATACAATTCTTGTATAGATCACATTTTGTTTTGTATATTGGAAATTTCTGTATATGCAGTAAGATTTTCTGGAGTGTATGTACTCATAAGTGCTAACTGATTTGTTTGTTTAGCTTTTTGCTGTTGCTCTACAGTAATTGTTTGATAAGGAGTTTCTGATCATGTTTTGTATAATAAAATATTTCAGTTGGGGTCTTTTTTGGAATATGAAAAATCGTTTATAGATAATACATTATCATCCCATTCTCAAATACTGTGACCAAGATGAGTTAGAAAAGAAAACTCATTTATTCTATTGTATGAAAGAATTAAAGAAATCTCTCATCTATTTGCCTGTAAAATCAAATTTTTTATATTCTGTTCTTCTTCTATATTTTTTAAAACAATTGGGGCACATCAAGGAATAGAAAGTTTTTTATATCATGTTTTTTTATTTATTCATGATGCATTAATATTTATATTGTTATTTACCACTCTTGTATTATCTTGCAATGAAGACTCATGTATATTTTTATTAAGTAATCAATTATACGCAGTAGGTGAGATTTCTTTTAATTCATCTCGAGATAATTCTGATAAATCTCGTCTATCTGATTGTTGATTTTCTATTTGTGCCAATATATCATTTATTTCCTCATACTCTCCGACTTCTCTACTAATTTCTGCTCTAGTAGTATTTAATTGTTGTAAAATACTATTTCAAAACCTTTGTCTTATCTCTGTTTCATCAAATAATAAAGATATATTAATCAATACTTGTTTTTTTAAATCTGTATTGTTTGTTTGATCTGATAACTCTAATAATTTTTTGCATAGTTCTTCTGATTTTTGTTTATTTGCATTTGAAAAAATCTTATCTTTGTCTAAACGAATAGAAATTAAATCATTTAAACTATCTAAATTAAGTTTAATGGCTAGATACGTATTCTGATCAACATTTCATTTGTGAATTAATCTAATCTGAGACATTGAATCTTGAGCAAACCTTTGGAAATACTCTCACATATTTTGATATCACTGTTGTATAATAGTATTTTTCAATTCAAATTCTTCAGAACTAGAAAAATATTCTTCTACTGAAGTGTTTTTATATTTTTCTGCATTGATCATACTTACAAGTATTGTTTGTAGATTATCATTTCATACTTTATTTTCAAAATATATTCACGATCTTCTAATAGGCAAGAAAAAAGTTAAAAACTCTTTAAAAATTTTATCTTGTGCAGCCTTATCTGGAATGGTAGATAATAGATTATTTAAGTTTGGCATATTTAGTATAAATTTTGTATCAGTCAAATCTATTACTTGGCTTCTTGTAATTAGTTCTTGCCTAAAAATATACATATTGGTAATTTGATCGTTTGTAGATTGATTGGATATATCATATACCAATCATCATTGATTGTTATTTATTCATCTTTCTCCAGTTATTTGTATATTTTCACCAAAACAAATATTTGCCCAAAGTTGTATTGTTTTTATATCTTTTTCACTATAAAAAGAACTTATAGGCAATGCTCTTGTATTAGCAATTCTTCTGTTTGATATCTCAGAAATATTTTGAACCAAATTATTTATTTTTTGTTTTATGTCTTCTTTTTTTTCTACATTGCTTTCTCCCAATAGTTTATTCCATAGATCTAATATCTTTATATCATTGTCTGAAATTTCTGACTGTGATAAGATTTGATCTATTGCATCATTCAAGGAACCTTCTAGAGAAGATAATAATTCTGATTTTTCAGAACTTTTTAAATATTCCTTTATCTTTTGAATATTTTCTGGTTTTGTCAAAATACCATCAGGCTTCAATGCTTGCTCAATTTCTTGACGATCAATCTCTTGACGATCAGTTTCCTTTTGTGTATTTATATCGTTTAATATTTCTTCTGGCATCTTTTATATATCAGCTAAAAGTTTGTCCAAATCTTCTTCGGATATTTTTTCATTTTCCTCCATATCTTTAATTTTTTGGACCATTTCTAGTCATTTTTGCAATATGGTCTTTTGTTCATCATCCTTCAATGTTCTTAAAGAACTTGCTATCACATGAATTACTCCATCTATAGCTTTGTCATCTGCATATCAACTTTCCATCAATGCTAAAATCCCTTCCGCTAATTCTCGATGTGGCTTAAGTTTTTTTAATGTTTGTATTAATAATTCTTTTTTTGTCATGTAAAATTACAAACGTGTAAAAAGTATACATATACATTATATTCAAAAGTTTATTTTAACAAAAAAACTAACTCTAAAGATAGAAAATCAGTTTGACATTTCTGTTATTTGTGTCTTTTGCTTCTTTTTTGAAAAGAAGATTGCTCGATAAAGCAAAAACCCACCAAAATTGCCTCGAAGAGGCAAAAAAAGTTTCTGGGTCTTGAATTAGGATAGAATAAAAAGGAGATTTCGCCTAACTCGCCGCTATCTGTGATCTTTACTTGATAATTACAAATATTTGTATGTTATCTGTGATGTGCGTTATACCAAGATTTTACTTATCATCTCTCAAATAATTTTTGGATTTGATTTTCATCAGGTTTTTTTCATTACTTGTCAGACGAAAAATCATAGGGTGGTGGTTTTTCATCATTTGTATTGTTCTACGATTGTTGGATTCTCTTCTAGCACGAGCTTAACTATGTTTTCTAGCTCATTATTATCTATTGCTGGAGTATTGAATCATTTTTCTTTTATTATTTCTTCTGGTTCTTTTCATGTTTTAATCATTTCATCCATTACTATTTTTAACTGATTATCTAGAATTTTTCATTCTTGAGCTATTTTGATAAATTCTTGAAATTGTTCCTTTGTGAATTTTAATTCGTTTATTGATTTGTAATTTTCTTTGGTTCGAGCTGATATTGGTCAGGAGATTCGTTTGGCTATGAGCTTAGCTAAGATTGTTTCGTTTTTAAATCCCCCTGAGTCCTCTCCCGCTTTGCGGGATTCCGCTTCGCTTCACTTTATCAAGGGGGCATTAGTAAAGGAGGACAAGATGGAAAGAAAATAATCTAGCGTTTCTTTGTCGGATATGATAGCATTGATATATTCTTTGTGAAATCAGAATTCTTGTTTAAATTTTTTGATTATTTGGTAGGGAATTTCTAGTGTTTCATTGTTTAATTGTTTCAATGTTTCATTGTTTAGTACCAAAGGTGGGAGGTCTGGTTCTGGAAAATATCTATAGTCTAGGGCATCTTCCTTGGATCTCATAAGATAGGAAACTCACTTGGTATCGTCTCGCCCTCTTGTTTGTTGGTTAAATTTTTCTCATTTATTAAATAAATCTGATTGTCTGTCGTATTCATATTGGATAGCTCTTTTGATAGCGGCAAATGAATTCATGTTTTTGACTTCTACTCTTGTTCAGTAGGGATCGGATTCTGATTTTCTTACAGAGATATTTACATCGCATCTCATCTGTCATTTTTCTAAGTCTGCGTCTGCTATATCATTGTATCTTACTATTCTTTGGAGTTCTTTTAGAAATTCTACGACTTCGTCTGCACTTGTAAAGTCTGGTAAAGTAACTATTTCGACAAGGGGAGTTCCTGCACGATTGAAATCAAGCAATGCTTCTCCACCATTGTGGATCATTTTCCCTGTATCGGATTCCATATGTGCATCTTGGATATGAATAGTTCTCTCCTGAGAATATTCATTATCTACAAAAAATGAAACTTTACCTTTTACATTAGTAGGCTTGTATAATTGAGTAATCTGATATCACATAGGTAAATCTGGATAGAAATAAGATTTTCTATCAAATTGGGATGGATTATTGATTTCACAGTTGAGAGCTTTTCATAGTAATAAAGATTTCCATAACACTTCTTCACTAAGTGTTGGAAGCGCTCATGGTTGTGCTGTACAAACTGGACATATATTAGTATTTGCCTCAAGATTTTCAAAATTTTGTTCGTTTTTACATTGGCAAAACATTTTGTTGCTTGATTTTAATTTAATGTGTATTTCTAGTCAGATAGTGAGTAACATTCAATTAAAAGATTAAATAAAATAATTGTTCAAGATTCCGGCTGCAATGAATAGCGCCGGAATACCTATAACATAGATAGTTAAATTAGCTGGGTTTTCAATGATTTTTTACTTAAAAAAAACCTCATTTTTATTTATGAGGTCTTTTGTATTTTAAAAATTCTGAATTATTTTTTTATAATTGTTTCTATTGCTGCGAATCAACCATCTTCTTTTTCATTTGTTATGATATATAATTCATCTCAAGGTTTACCTTTGAAAAAGGTAACAGCAGCTTGATTTAAAAAGTATATTTTACCATCATCTGTCATTGCTGTAAATTTATTTTCATCTGTTTTTGATAAGACAGCTCTTATATGTTTTCTTTCAGCAGGACGAATTAATTTATATATAAATTTTCAATCTGACATTATTTTGAGTTTTAAAATATCTCATGGTATCAACTTCGTTTTGCTTGAATAATTTAATGGTACTGGATATCTTTTTTGATCTCATCAAATCATAAAATATCAATCAAATTTTCATTCTACTATTTCCATATCTTCTTCTTCATATTTTTTCAATTCAGTATCTCATATGGTTTTTTGTATTTCTTCATTTTCTTGTAAACTGTTTATGTCTTCTGGATCAAATTTTGCTAATTGATTTAAAATCAACTTTAATCTTTTCATGTCAGTTTCCATGTCTCCAATTGTGTTCTGCAAAAATTGTATCATTTTTTGATACTTTTCGATTAATTCTGTTTTACTTAATCATTTTGGAGTTGTTGGTTTAACAGCTTTCGTAGAAGTCTTTTTTTCTTCTACCTTTTTTGTTGTTTCTTTTTTTTCTGCCATTTGTTTTTGTTATTTTTTAAATTGTATACATGAAATTATAATTCTTTTTTATAATATTGCAAATTTTTAGTGATTAATTTTATGGTGGACAATATAGGACTCGAACCTATGACCTTTCCCACGTCAAGGGAACGCTCTAGCCAGACTGAGCTAATTGTCCATTTTTAAAGCCTAAAGTTAGAAATTGAAATCTTAAATTTAAGTTTTAGGATTTATAATTTTTGATTTAATCTTGGCCCGACCCGGAGTTGAACCGGGGTTACAATCTTCGCAGGATTGTGTCCTATCCACTAAACGACCGGACCATAATGATAATAGTTAAGAGAGAGTAATTTGTTTTTTAAAACTAGTTGAACCGGGCTTATCCCGCAATATTGCGGGATGTCCTATCTACTAAACGATCGGACCATATAAATAAAAACTAATAATTAAATAATTTTAAATTAAAAAAGCAATAATTAATTTATTAATTTGACTTTAAATATAATAAAAAGCATTAGAATCTCAAATAATAATTAGCTTTTTATACTATTCTCTTTTTTTAAAAAATATACTTGATATGTTTGAGTGTATGATTATAATTAATTAATTTAGTCGTATTATAAATTGAAAATGAGAAATTTGAAAGATTATATTTCACCTGAAGAATATGATAGATTGTGAGCTGATGATAAAAAATTTTTATCTAATACTTCTTTGTGGCTTTTTACACATCCAGCTAAGTGATTGAAGTTGAATAAGGTTGTCAAATCTTCAAGGAATGAGATTTTTAAAAATTTGATTTCTAATGTTTTAAATGGTAAATGAAGAGTCATAAATGATCTTGATAAAATTAGATTATATTTTTGGAACTATTTTAATGAAAACAAGAAGTTTGGTGTGTATAATAGTTTTTCTGATATAGGGGTTGAATTATGAGATTATAAAATGAATTTAAAAAAATTAGCTGTGTTATTAAATTTTATAAATGATAATATTAAAAGTCAAATTTCTTACATAAATAAAATAAAAATTATTTTTGAACCTCAATGAGAATTAGATAAATTTTCTCAATGAGAATTTTCAATTGAAGTTGATGAGCAAAATGAAAAATATAATTGATTTATAAAAAATAGATTGATACAATATAGAAGAAAATTTTCTAATTGAGATATTGATCCTAAAGATATAATTTTCTATTATTTATGTAAGCATAAATTTAATGATTTTGATTTTTTACAATCTCTTATATTAAGTAGGAAAGTTAATATTTTATGATTAGCTTTATCTGTTGGTCAATATTTAGCGGTATTAGATATATTGGATATTAACAAAACTTTGGAGCTTAATAAAAAAATATAATAATTATTTATGATAATAAATTTTTCGATTTCATTGAGAATCTTCCGTTATAGCTGTCATAGATTCTACTCGATCTCAGGAATTTAGATAATGTATGTTAGCTATCATTTTATTTTCTTCTTTGTGTATGTGTCAGCAAATTATGCCATCACATTTTTTTGATTTACATTCTTTTATAAGTTTTTTTTCAAATTTCTCAGGTCATCATGTCATTAATATCTTAACAATTCGTTTTATTTGTTTTACTAAAGAAAAATATTTTAATCATCTTTTTTTTCTTCGATTGTTGTAAATCCTATTTATCATAGATATAAAAGATGCAGCTAAGAAAGATATGGTTCAAAGTAAAAAAAGTTTTCATTCAATTCTATCAAATTTATCTCAATGACATATATAATATTTCTTTCATCATGATTGGTATATCATATCGTTTGTAAATTCTATATTTCAATAATTTATAGGTAATAATCTTCTCAAAAATCAATCGTGATTTCATATTATATAAAAAACTTTAGTTTGATTAGATTTTGCAAGATCTATTATATAATGTACTAATTTTGTTTGTTCTTTTGGTCGTCAGCCAAAAATTTTTATGTGTCGTCAATCTATTATATCTCAATTTAAAATCAGATTTTTACATTTATTATTTTGCAAAAAATCCAAAAGTTCTTTATATCTAGAATCTTTTGTTCATAGGTGTATATCTGAAATTATTATTGTTTTATATTTCATATTTTTTATTTCTTTTTAATCATTTTTTTCTGCCAAAATATAAGATACAATATAGGCAATATTCATGCAGTATTAAATATAAATAAACATATAAATCGTGTTAATTGATTTCATCTTCATGCTTTCCATAGCGCAATTGCTTTCCATATTCATTCTCGGATACTAAGAATAATAATCAATGTTAGCATTCATCATGCTATTAGAGGAGCGGTTGAATTTGTGTACAAAGTTGGTTCTGGTGTCATTGTATTTTGTAAGTAATAAAAAAACATTTGAACCTAATCAATATAATGATTTTAAAACTATTGTAAATATAAAAAAAGCTTAGCCTGTGGTATTAGCTAAGCTTTAAAAATTATACTATCGTCTTTGTCTTGTTGTAAGTTTTTATTTTGTTTCTCACAAGCCCATGCCCATACCCATTCATTTTCATATTTTTATTCATTCTCCGATTCATTTTCATTGTGGTAGTCATAGTTCTTTTGCTATAGTTTCTATTTTAACTTTATAAGTTTCCATTTCTTGTAATTTAGTAAATTTTGCTTCAGTGTCTATATATTTTAATATAGGCATATCTTTATTGAGTGTTTTCCAAGTCGCAAAATCTCAGTTTTTGATTGCTTCTTGAATTTTTGTTCTAAGTGCGTCTTTTCCAGCTTTTTTTGCATCCATTTCTGTCTTTTTTGTAAGCATTTCTTTGAATTGCGTTTCTGTCATATTTAGAGTTACTCAGTACTTTGTATGTGCTGCTTTGAATGCACTATAATTTTTTGCATCAATAGCTTTTTGTACTGCATCCATCATTGCTTGACGATCTGTTTCGCTTAGATTTTTCATTCCTTGTAGTCATCATCTTATTCATCCATTTCTCATTCACATATTTCATTGTCTTGCTGAAGAGTAAGATTGTCCACTGGATGCAAAGGTTAAAGCGCCAGCGCTTGTTAATACAACTAGTCACATAATAGCTGGTAAAATAATAGATTTTGTTTTCATAATTGTGTGTAGTTAGAATATAAAGTGTCATCTCAATGTGACGTGGGGTATTATATCTATCTACCTTAAACTAAACTTAAATGACTTTAGCACTTAGTTATTAGCCTTTAGCTCTTAGCCTTTAGCTATTAGCTAAGTACTAAGTTCTAAAGGGTAAGTATTTATTATCATATTTGATAGCCATATCATTTTATAGTTTCAATTAAATTTTTTCATAATTTTTTTCTAATATTTGATATATATACATCTAATTTTGAATCTTCCTCAAAAATACTTTCATTACCTCGTATATCCTCTATGATTCATGTCCTTGAAATGCTTCTTCCTATATTTTCAAATAGTAATTGTAAAATCATAAATTCTTTTATGGTAAATTTGATTTCTTTATTGTTTTTGAAAACTTTTTTTTGATCTTTATCTAAACGTATGTTTTTGTAATCTATTGTGTCGTTTGAGATTACTCTTTTACTTATAGCATTTATTCTTGCAGAAAGTTCTTTTAAATCAAATGGTTTAACTAAATAATCATCCGCTCAACAATCAAATCATTCTAGCTTATCATCAATCTCTCATTTAGCAGTTGTCATGATTATAGGAGTATTGATTTGCGTTTTCCTTATTTCTTTACATAAAGATATTCAATCCATTCATGGGAGCATAATATCAAGCAGAATAAGATCAAAATTATTGTGTTTGATTACTTGAGATGCATATAGTCAATTTTCTGCCACGAGAACTTTGTGTTTTTCTAGCTCAAGATACTTTTTTATGTTTTGGGCTATTTGTTTGTGGTCTTCTACTAGAAGTATATTCATTTTATTAAAAAATTATTGTAAATGTTGTTCATTTATTTTTTTCACTTTTTACATTTATATTTCGTCAATGTTTTTCTACGAGTAATTTTACTAGATATAATCATAATCAGAAACTTTTTGTGTCAGTTTTGCTTGTGTCTGCCTGCCAAAATCTTTCCCATATTTTCTCTATATCTTTTTGATCTATTCATATTCATGAATCTTTGATTTCTAATTTGTTTTTATCTCAAAATATTTCTATTTTTCATCATTTTTGTGTAAATTTGAATGCGTTTTCTAGTAAATTTTTTATTATTATGTTGAAACTTTGTAAATGAATAGATTTTTTGATATTTTTTGATATTTTGTTTTTTATGTTTATGTTTTTTGCTTCGTATACTTTTTGAAGCGATACTAATATATCTAGAGTTGCTTTATCTATGTTTATGTCTTTTTTCTCTAAATTCTGTATAGATTCTATCTTGCTTATAATCGTTAATGTTTCTAAAATATTGTTTATGTTTTGGAGTTCTTCTTTTATATTGTTTAATCATGTACTATATTTTTTTGATTTTTTTATATAATCTATTTCTGTGCTGATTGCCATTAGAGGCGTTTTAAGTTCATGAGAAGCATTACACACAAAATCTTTTAGACTGCTTGTCTGTTTGTGTATTTTATCCAAAGTTTCATTGAATTTATGAATTAATCTATTTATTTCATCTTGTGGATTTCAAGTGATCTCTATTTTGTTATGTAGATTGTCTATATTTACCGTATCTAAAAATTTTAATAATTTATTTAATTTCTTTAATGCTGTTTCAACAAAAAATATTGATAATATATATGATATTATTCAGAATATTATTGTAAGATATAAACTTGTAAAAATCAGATTTTTTTGAAAATTTACATGTGGAGTTACATTGGTGATATATATTTTATTTTTCAATACTTTGTAGATAAAATAATAGTTTTCTACTTCTATTATTGATCTTCGTCTTTTTGATTTTAGTATAGCTTTTCATTCATTGCTATTTATATCAAATATATCTGTGTCTGGTCATCTATTTCTTCAAAGAACTATTTTTATTTGTCAGTTTCAAAATTCTTGAGGATGTCATATCATAACTTTCATAGATTCTTTGGAATATCGATTATTGAAAAATACTACATTTGCTACTAATCAAAAAAGTAGTACCAAAGATACTGTAAATATTGTAAATTTGATACTTATTTGTGTAGATGTTTTGAGATCTTTAAAATTTCGTATTAACAAATTAATTGATTAATTAATTAAATATTTTATGTTAAATATACTCTTTAACCTTAAATTAACCTTAAATAGCTTTAGTTTTTAGCTATTAGTATTTAGCACTTAGCTATTAGTTCTTGAATTAGACTAGAATTCTTCATCAGGCAGTTTTTTCAATCTTTCCTAGCTTTAATAATAATGGTTCTACATCTTCTTCAACTGCTTTTTCGTTTATTCATAGTTGAACTGCAATTGCTTTTACTCAGATTGGTCTGTCTGCTTTGCGAAGTATTTCTAGGTATTTATTGTGAAGGGGAGTTAGACCGCCGTCATCGATTTTGGAATGAAGTATAAATTGATTTCGAAGATTTTCATCCAGATTTTTTTCATTTCTAGATATTATAAAATCTCTGATTTTTATGCACATATTGTGAATTTCTCTAGGTACAGCATCGACTTTTGAACTTATTTGTGATAATATATTATCGTTAAACTTTATTTTATATTCAGTAAGATATTTTTTTATAAGAACTCTTTTTTCTTCTGGTGAATAATCCATGAAATGGAAATTATATATGAATCTATTTTTAATAGGTTGACTTAAACTTTCTGATTTTGTAGTTGCTCAGATTAAAGTAAATGGATTTATTGGGATTCTTACATTTCATCATTCAGGCATTACCATATCTATTACAAAATCTTCCATTGCTATATAAAGTACTTCTTCAATATTTGGTTTGAGTCTATGTATTTCATCTATAAATAATATATCTCATTTTTCTAAACTATTTAAAATACTGACTATTTCTGCTGGTTTTGATATGGCGTATCCAGTAACTGCTTTTATTCAAGTATGCGCTTGTTTGGAAATTATTTGAGCTATTGTGGTTTTACCAAATCCACTTGGTCAAGAAAATAATATATGTCACATATGACTTTCTCTTTTTTGAGCACTTTGAATAGCTGTTTTGAGTACTCATTTGATATGTTCTTGTCCTATAAACTCTTCAAAATTATGTGGTCTAGGGTGTTTATTTAGATCTAGAAGTTTTTCTGTATTTATTTTTTTGATTTCCATGTTTATATATATTATAAATCTCTGGTTATTATTTTGTCATTCTGAATGTAATGAAGAATATAATTTTATAATATATCTTTCGCTTAGCTCAGGATGACATTTGTGCTTAAAATGACTAGTTTTTTATATTTGGTTTAATTGGTAATAGGCACTTGTATCTGATAATCATTGTATTTTATAACTTCACTTATCGTTTATTCTTATAGTTCATTCTATTAAATATCAATTACCTATTATAAAACTAGCTGTTCATATTTTTAAATCTGATTCTAGATCAAATATATCTAGGTATAATACGAAACTATTGTCTCAGATATTGTATTTTGAGCTTGTATTTTTTACTACTTTATATCTTGTTCAAAATATTTCTATGTATCATATATTGAAAGATGTATTATTTATCATATTTGTATCTACATATACATTAGTTTGTGGTTTGTTATTTGCTCAAGTAGATGTTGATCATGGGACGCTAGTAATTATTTCATCTTGTATTTTGGATTGATTAAGATTACTTAAAATAAGATATTTTACTTTAAATCTATATATAAAAGATGCTACTTCGTATCTAGATATTGGGTTATCGAAACTTATACTATCTGATGCTGAAACTATTCAAAGCTCCATTGCTTTATTGAAATAATTTTTTCGTCGTGGGGAAGCTGTTTCATCTAAGGATTTTCATTCGAACATTCTAATAAGTGATGTTATGAATTGAGCTTTGCTTACATTTTCTCAAGGAGTAAATAATCCATTTCCCCCTTTCATAAGTCATTTCCTACATACATTTTCTATGTATGATTTCATAGTTTCATCTATTCATCAAAGATCTGTAAATGTGCATTCATTTGGTAGATATCATGAACTTGTATTTGTAATATTGAGTAAATCTGAAAATTTATCTAATATCTTTGCTGAAGCATCTCTTGTTAAACTTCAAAATGGATTGTATGTGGATGGTGTATTATATTGGGTGATTCAATTATCATACATCCAGCTTATTGCCTCTGTTAATTCTGGATCATTATTAACGTTTGTTCATACAAAAAGATTTGATAAATCTGTTTCATTGTTTGTTTGGGTTGGAGATATTATTGTTCATGTTTGAGTATATGCGGTTTGTATTTTACTTATAGTATCTAAACTTATTGATCTTAATTGTTCATTTTCTACTATATTTTTTAGTCTATAAATCATTAAAGCTATTTCATATCTTGAACTGTTATTTTCCATATTGTTCATATTGGTTTCTTTTGTTAGTCAAATAGCTTTTCATTTTAGATAATATTCATTTCGTCGTGGATTCTGATTCTCATTTGATAATTTTTGTTCAAACATCCTTATTAAAATTGTAATTATTTGTGCTTTGGTGAGATTGTTTTGTGGCATAAAATTGTTGTTCATTCATTTCATTATGTCTCGAGAACAAACATTTAATATGTAGTTTGTTAATTCTGGATTTATGGTATTGGAATCTTCAAATGAACAATTATTGTTTTTTACCAATTGACTATATCAAAATTTAATATAGGCGTTTGCAAATATTTTTGCGGCTTCTTCTCTAAGTATACTATCTTGTGGCCTATAATCTGTAGCGTTGCTATATTTTGTAAGTCCATTTGCATACATCCATGCTAATGCCAAATCAAATTCTGTTCATCAATTTGTATTTGTTATTTGTTCTATTGTCTCTATTGTATCTATTGTATCTCAGCTATTATTATCTCAAGTATTTAAATCTCATGTTGTCGTTTGTGAATTTATGTATGAATTAAGAAAATTGCTTTGACTAGCGTTGTCAAGAGATCAACCTGAAATATATATTTTTTTTGTGATTGGATCTATTATGATTTCCTGTCAAAAAACTTGATTGGATACAAGATTAAAGATAAAAGATACAATGATGGTTAGAAATCAGATTTTTATTGAATTTTTCATTGATGGAATTTATTATTTAAAGCAATTGTATTTTATAAATAAGGTAGTTAATATTTCAAGATGAAAGTTTTGTCTGTCATTCTGAGTGGAGCGAAGAATATAATTAAAAAAATTAATGCCTTCGGCGAGATACTTTTGGCATTGCCCCAAAAGTATCCAAAAACTCTAGAAAAATCAATCGATGCGTGATTTTTCGAATTTGCTATCTATATAATCTTTCCAGTGATGAAATTGTATGTATTGCTATGAGTGATTAAGAAATAAAATCATTTAAGATTCCGGCTGCAATGAATAATGCCGGAATGACAAAAGGATAGACGAAAAATTTGATAAAAAATTTCTTGAATTAAGTTATTGAAAGCTTAATAAAGAAGTACTTTAGAAATAATTAATATTTACTATGAGTAAAAGAATTTTAACTTGATTGAAACCTACTGATTACCAGCTTCATATTTGAAATTATTTTGGTGCAGTAAAGCCATTTATTGAATTATCTGATAAATTCCAAGATGCAGAAATATTTTTATTTTTGGCAAATATGCATGCTTTCACTCAACTTCACGATGCTCAAAAACTTAGAGAAAATAGTATAAATGTACTCAAGTTGTATGCTGCTTGTGGCGCAGATCTAAATAGATTTATGATTTATAATCCAGCTGACGTACCTTGACATGCTCAATTGGCGTGGGTGTTTACGTGCTTGACTATTATGTGAACTATGGAAAGAATGCATGGTTTTAAAGATGCGTTGGCAAAATGAAAAGCATGAGAAATAAGCACAGGTACTTTTTGTTATCCTTTGTTGATGGCAGCAGATATATTAATCTATGATACTGATATTGTGCCAGTTTGAAAAGATCAAAAACAACATGTTGAATATGCTAGAGACATGGCAATAAAATTTAATAATCAATATGGAGATACATTTAAAATCCCTGATGTTTCGATAAGAGAAGAAGTTGCAATTGTCCCTTGAATTGATTGACGCAAGATGAGTAAGTCTTATAATAATTATATATGATTACTTGATGATGAAAAGACAGTACTTAAGAGAGTAAAACAGATACCTACAAATACTCAAACTGTTGAAGAATCCAAAAATCCTGATGAATGTAACGTCTATAAGATATTAAAACTTTTTTTGAATGATGAAGAAAATACTGCGATTAGAAATAGATATACTGCTTGATGATTGAGTTACAAAGAAGTAAAAGATTATCTTTATGAAAAGATTATAGCTTTTTTGAAGCCTATTCAAGAAAGATATGCTCAAATATCTGATCAAGAAATTATAGATTTGTTAGCAAAGAATGCTAAGATAGTAAATGAAATTGCGAGTAAGAAAGTTGAGGAGGTTTATAGTAAGATAGGATTTAAGTTGTAGCACTTGTCATTGCGCCTGATGGTAGTTAGTATAGCGGGATAAGTTATGTGCTCCTTTTTGTAAAGGAGCTGTCCGAAGGACTGAGGATTTATAAACTTTTTTATGGGGCTATTCCTGCCCCAAACCCCAGGACCAATATTTTTGGCTTGACCCAAAAATACTGGACAAAAAACTCAAGAAAAATCAATCGACGCGTGATTTTTCAACTTACTATCTATGTAATCTTTGTAGTGATGAATATGAATTTATTACTGTTGATTAGTATTTAATATTTTAAATAATTTCTAGATGAAACTTATCTTGCTTGCATGAAATAATAAACAATCTAATGAAAATTGGATACAGGAAGTAGAACATAAGCTTTCGGTATTTTTTGATGAAACATATATTCAATATTATAGTCATCGGAGTAAGGAAATTCCCAATATGGATTTGGAATATGAATCAAAAGTTTTTTTAGAAAAGATCAATCAGGTTGATGATTATGTTATTTTTGCAAAATCTGCATGATCAATCGTTGCATTAAAAAATATTTATGAAAAAGATTTAAAACCAAAAGCATGTATTTTTGTAGGTGTTCCCATGTGAATGATTTTCCATAACGAATTACCTTATGAGAAGTGGTTAAAAAATAATACAATTCCAATGCTTTTTATTCAAAAAACTAATGATCCCGTATGTAGTTACCAAGAATTGTTAGATCTATTTTCTTGATTATCAGATAAATTTACATTTCAAGAGGTTTCTTGAAATACTCATCACTATGAAGATGTGGTGTTATTGAAAAAATTAGTAGGGGAGTTTTTGAATAAAAAATAATTACATTTTTAGTTGAGTATCTGTGATGTGTTTTTCCTTATATGGGAATTGTTTTTTAAATTCTTCTAATTCATCTTTGTCTGTTTCAAAGACTGGATCTGCATAGAATTTTCAAGAGATATCTTTTAAGCTATTTTTATAGAGTTCTAGTGCCATGAATGGATCGAAATTATGTCCATCAGAAGTAGTGATATGAAAATTAGCAGCATTTTGATATCAGAAACGATGATAATAATCTGGATTACCAAAAATAATAACTCCTTTGTATCATAGCTCTTTGGCTCTTTGAGTAGAGTATTTTATCAATTCTGAACCTATTCATTGTTTTTGATACGAAGGAAGAACGCTCAGAGGTCACATACAAAGAACTTCATTTTCTATTCCATTGTCATTTATAATTTTAGCTTTTTAATAGACTATATTGCCGACTAATTTATCATTTATACTTGCGATAAAGTCTAGTTCTGGAATAAAAGCAGATGTATTTCTGAGTTTATGTAGTACTAGATGTTCATCGCATCAAGGCTTGTAGAGGTCCCAGAAAGCTTCCCTGGTGATATGTTCGATTTCTTTGTAATCGTTTGGTATTTCTAATCTGATTTGTAGTCCCATTGGCTTGATAATTGCTAAATCTTTTTGTTTAATTTTATATTAATTATATGTTCTGTATTAAATTTTCTATCTTTTGTGAAATATTACATATAAATCCGATCTGCAAAAATATTATTAAATTTGCCTATTCGTTTTTTTCATTTCTTCGTATTCTGATTGCATTTTTAACATCAAAATATCTGCAATTTGTTTAGAAACTTGTTTGAGCGTTGGGGCTATTTTAAGCATATAATTGTGTATTATTATATCTAGAGATTCTTTTGTACACATATCATCATCAAAATCTATATCTCATAATTTTTGTTCAAGTATTTCTTTTAGAGCTAAGGATATTTCGTTTGGAATATCTTTTCAATATTTGTCAATTATTTCTTGTAAAAATTTTGAATTGTTTTGCAATTTATCTGTCATGTTTGTATAAATTTTAATATAAAAATTTTTATAAATTTTTTTACTTCTCCATCCAATCTACAAAAACATTATAATCATGTGCCATATCAGTGTCGTGTTTTACTTTTTTTTCTATGTTTTTTATTGCATAGATTACTGAGGCGTGATTTTTTCATCATAAGTAATCTCAAATTTTTTCTAAGGTTCGTTTGAAATATTTTTTAGCTAGTAGCATTAGAATTTGTCTAGCGGTTGTGATTTCTTTTTTTCTAGAATCTGATTTGATTTCATTGACTGAGATATTGTAGTATTGAGCCACCATTTCAACGAGCTTTCCAAAATTATCTATATTTCTGATATTAGAATTGTTTATAGTCTCGTTTGTTTGTGTAAATCATTCTTGGGTATTGTATCATAATGTTTTGAGACAGGCTAGGACATCATTTTCTGTTAGTTCTCCGTTTCAAGACAGTTTTTTTCTTGTAAGCAGAATATTGAGTGCTCATTCAAGTTCTCTTACGTTGGTTTTGATATATTTTGCTATGAGTGATAGTTGTTCAAAGTCTATATATTCTTGTTTGGTATCTAGTTTGGCTTGAAGTATGGCTATTCTAGTTTCAAAATCTGGAGCCTGTATATCTGCTACAAGTCCGAATCAGAAGCGGCTTTTTAGTCTTGGTTCTATCTGTGTTAATTCTTTTGGTGGACGATCTCAAGTAAGTATTACTTGTTTTTTCTTGCTATGAAAATCATTGAAGATGTTGAAAAATATTTCTTGAGTTTTATCTTTTCATGAAAGTATCTGCACATCATCTATCAGTAGAACATCTACATTGTCAAATTTTGTCATTAGATTGGAAAGTTTATTTTTTTTAATTCCATCTATTATTTCATCTATAAGTTTTGTGCATGGGAGATAAACTACAACTTTTTTTGGATGGTTTTGTATGATATCATTTCATATTGCTTGCATTAGATGAGTTTTACCTAGTCAGACATTTCAGTAAAGGAATAGCGGATTATATGTCATACCTGGATTTTCTGCTACTGCTTTGGCTGCAGAAAATGCAAAATTATTATTTGATCATACGATGAAATTATCGAACCTAAAGTTTGGATCAAATAAAATTCATAGATATTCACCGAAATCTTTTTTTACGTCGTTATGTATGTTTTCGTTATTTTTTAATTCAGATTCTTTTATATTTAATAATTTTTTTAAGTTTACTAATAGGTCACTTCAGTTGTTAAATGGAGTATATATTGTGAATTTAATGTCGAATTGTGGGTTATAAACTGTATGTATGGCTTCTTTTATTCATTTTGCTAAAAATTTTTTAACCTGACTGAGGATAAATTCATTTGCTATTCATACATGGACTGTTTTTTCTTGTTCATCGATATTTATTATTCAAGTTTTATTTAAAAATGAAAAAATTTTCTTGTGATCATATTGGCTTGATAATTGTAATATCGTTTTTTCCCAAATGTCTAATAAGAATGCTTTCTTTTCTGAATCATAGTTTTGTACAACATCTATAAGCATTTAAAAATTAATTAACACTGATAAAAATTAAAGTCTTTTATTATAAATATTGATGAATATTTTTTCAATTAAGAATTGATAATTATTTGTTTAGCTTGTTGGAATATTTTTTTGCTGGTGTCGTGAGTTAACTTTTCTTCTACATTATCTTGATTTAGTCGCAAGGCATCTTTAATTTCATTTTTTTGTAATTTGAGTTTTCTGTATTTTACTTCTCATACAAAATATCATGAATGTTTTTCTATGCCTGATCAATTTTTTTTGGTGTAGTCTATGTAAACTTCTTCAAATATTTTTTCGCTAATTATTTTCTTTATTTTTAATCATGTCTCTTCGGATAATTCTCTTTTAGCTGTTTCTATGGGTTTTTCTCATTTTTCTTTGTGTCATTTGGGGAATCATCGGTGTTCTCATCATTTGTTTTGAATTATTAGTACATCTTTGGATCAATCACTATTTTTTAATATTGGTATAATACCATAACTATATTCTTTTTTCATAATAAAATTATTTTTGTAAAACTATGTATCATACATGATGTGTTTCATTTCTCACTCTTTCTACTGGATTAAAATATTCTCAGTAATCTTTGAGAATAAAATTTTTACCAGTTTTTTTAAAATCATTTATTTCGTATTGTGTCTTTATATTTCAAATTTTTACTAGATAAGAATCTGGTTTATGGTAAGTTAAAAAAACTATTCATCATCTATTTAGATTTTCGTACAATTTGTTTAAGAAAGTTAATAATAACCAATCTTTTTCTAGGTACATTATTATATTTTTTATTATAACCATGTCATAGTTCTTGTTTAATTTAAAATCTTTTATATCGCATTCGTAAAATTTTATATTAGGATGATTTTTTAAATATTCTGGATACTCTTTTATATCTTGGTTATGGCTTACAGCATCTACTTGAGCTCAATAACTAGCTGCTAATATACTAAAATATCATCTTCATACACCAAAATCTAATACCATTTGTGGCTTTTTTGCATGAATAATATCACTAACTAGTTTTGCTCATTCCATTTTTATATTATTATTATTCTAAAAATGCTTCTAATTCCAATATATCTATTTCTTCCCTTGTATGTTTGAGATCTTCAAGAGTAAAATCATGAGTTTTTTTATCAAATGCTATGCAACAGTCTTTAATTAAAACTATTTTAAAATCTCTATCATATGCATCTTGAACAAAGCTTCTAACACATAAGTTTGTAAGTATTCAACATACAACTATATTTTCTATTCAATGCAATTCTTCATCCATATTTGTTTTATAAAAAGAACTGATTTTGTTTTTTCATATAACCATGTCTGTAGATGTTTTTTCTATTCAATCCATTATATGTGAGTTGATGCTATGCTCTGCAAAATCTCATTCCTGTTCGATGTGTCTTGTGAATATGATTTTGTATCCCATATTTCTAGCATAGTTTAAGAGATAATTTGTTTTTGCTATAGGGTCTTTTAAATTTCCAACATAATAGTCTGATTGATTATCAGTTCGTGCGTTTTGAAAGTCTATCAATACAAGAGCTGTTTTTGTGTCCATTGAATTATTTATTTTTTAAAAACTTAATTTCTTGATATTGTCTAATATTTCATCATTTGTTGTTTCTGGATTATTTTGCATTTTTATATCGGGAGATATTCATTCCTTATCAATATTTTTCTTTGACTTTCAAGTGTATCGTTTTGCTTGAGTGTATTTTAACATTGATCAATCCACATAATCTATAATACTTTGAACCGATCACTTACCAAAAGTTTTTTCTCATATTAGGATCGTGCTTGGTATATAATCTTTTATTGTTCATGCAAATATTTCTGAAGCTGATGCTGATCATCAATTTATTAAAATAATAATGTCTTTGCTTACTTTATATGGTTTTGCTTGTGATTTTAAATCTTCATTTCAGTATCTGTCTTTTATGAGGACCGTAGTTTCTCATGTAGGTATGAAATAACCCAGCATATCTGATACTTCTTTTAATCATCATCATGGATTGTTTCTTACATCAAAAACGTATTTAGAACAGTTTTTCCATTTTGCCATATTTCAATCAAAGTCTTTATCTATTCAAAAAGAGAATAAGTGTATAGCAGTATAACAATATTTGTTGTCTAATATTTTGGATTCAATATTTTCTATAATAATTTTTTCTCTAGTAACGACAAAGTTTAATTCTTTATCTCATCTTTTAATTTTTAATTTTATAGATGTTCACTTAGGTCATTTTATCATTTTTACTACTTCTCATAGAGTAGATTCAGGATTTATTTCTTGATTATCAATTTGTATTATTATATCTTTTGCTTGTATACCAGCTTTTTCAGCTGGAGATCATTTGAGTGGACTAACGATTATTATTTCTCATTTGTTATTTTTTTCTAAATAGGCTCATATTCACTCAAATTCTCAATTGATATCTTCATTAAATTCTTTTGCTTCATTTGGTGTGAAAAATTCTGTATACGGATCGTCTAGGGATTTTACCATTCATTTGATTGCTCAATAACTCATAATGTCGTCTTTAAGAGCATCTTTATAAAAATAATTAGATTCTAAAGTGTTATAAACGTGGTTCATAATTTCATCTTGAGTACTTATATTTTGAAAATTTTGATTTTGTAGTTCTAATAAAATATTTCATAACCGATCTGGAGTGACTTGTCATGATAAATATTGAATATCAATCTCAAGGTTGCTTTTAATAAGCATAGAAACCTGTTTCTGTGTGATTTTTTGAAATAATTTTAGATCTATATTTTGATTTGGTAAATAATCCATATAAACTCATTTTTGCAAAGCATCATAAACTTTTCAGGTATGAGCTATATTTTTGAAGTTTAATTTTATGTATTTATATGATTTGGGTATGTTTGATCATATTGTATTGAAATATACAGTGAAAAATTCTCCGAAATTCAAAAAACGCTCAGCTTTACTTATAGATATAGTCAGCATCAAGATTAGTATTGTCATGATTATCTTTGCTTTTTTCATATTTATTAATTCTTTAAATCTTTGCTTTTCTATGTTTATCTATTTGCTAAGCTTTTTCAAACGTAAAAGGGAGACGTATACGCCTCCCTTTTCTAAAAAACGTGAAATGTTTTGCCGGTTGCTTAGATTGCTACTTAATAAAATCACTTACTTTGTAGCAATTTGTTATTGTTGCTTTTGTAGTAATTGGAATTATGAAAATTTCTTCACGAGTTTTGCATCCTTCTGTGGGTATTTGTAGTTCTGCTACTCTGAAGTTTTCTGATCGCTCATTTAATTTAGCAAGCTTCTTTTTCAATTCATTTTCACAGAAGGCCATTACGCCTTTTACTTCTTTTCCAACAATTGCATCAGCAACTGGCAGCGTTAAAAACGCTGTGATAAACATAAGATCACTCATACGCTTTTTTTTAATTTTGTTTAATTTATAATTTAACAATTAGTACTTTCCCTGAAACAGGGACTTAGCAATATTTATTTTAATAGTAAAGTCAAGCTTAATTTGGTGTTTCTGAAAGTGCTTTAATATGCTTCTTAAATAGCTCTCATTTCTCTTCAAAATTTTTTCGTATGCTATAGCTAGGCGATGCTGTCGAAAGTAAACATATTTTTCATTTTTTTGTGTTTTTAAAAGCAAATTTAACTGCTTCTAGCATATCATCTGTTTTAAAAAAATTTATATTTTTATTGTTTTGAAGTGATTTTTTGATCTTTGTTCATGATGGAGAAAATAAAACTATATTCCTTATATTTGATTTGTTTATGTATTTTGCTAATTCATCGAAATTATAACCCCTATCTGTTCATCACAAAAATATTGTATCAATTTTTTTATTAAGTGTCTTGATTGCTTGTATAGTGCTTTCTGGAGTTGTAGATATTGCATCATCGTAAAAATCTATTTCGTGATATTTTCATACATATTCTAATCTATGAGCTAAGCCTCTAAAATTATCGATTGTTTGTTTTACTGAGTTTATGTCTATTCATAATTGATCTATAGTTGCCAGTACTGCACATATATTTTCTAGATTATGATTTCATAATAATTTGATGTTTTTTGTAGGGAATATAGAATTTCAATCTTTTGTGAAAAATCAATTTTTAAATCAATAAATTCAGCCTTTTCAGTATGATATTATATTTTTGTATTGTTTCTCTAAATTGTATTCTTTTAATGTTTTATTACATATTATATTTATTTCAGATCATTGTAGTATTTTTAATTTTGCATTTACATAATTTTCAAAACCATTGTGCCAATCCAAATGCTCTGGGAAAAGGCTTCAAAGGATGGATATATAATTTTTTTTATTTAAAAATTCTAGCATATAACTTGATATTTCACATACAACATAATCATAATTTTGTTTGAAATCTATTTCGTCTAGCACTGGTATTCATATATTTCATACAAATCTTATATTTTTACCTGCATCTTTTATGACTTTGTATAAGAGAGTAGATATTGTAGATTTTCATTTGCTGGCTGTTACTCATATGATTTTTCATTTATAATTATCAAAAAATAATTGCATTTGTGTTGTTATTTTACTTTTGACTGGTATAAGTTCTTGGTTAAGATATATCGATGATCAAGCGGTTTTGAGTATAATATCGTATTGAGAGATGTTTTTTAGATAGTTTTTTCAATTTATAGACTTTATTCATTTGGGTATATCTACAATTTCTTGACGATCTAATATTGTAATATTTCAAGGATTAGTATTGTTTTTTAATAAAAAATTTAAACTTGATTTTCATTCTAATCCAAATCATAATATAGCTATTTGTTTGTTTGATAATTCAGATATTTTCATTTTTACTAGCTTTGTAAAAGCTTTTATAGGTATTTATGAATATAAAAAAAATAGATTCTATTGCAAAGCATATTTGTATAGTTAAATAATTTCTACTTATATTATGTTTGTTGAAATGGAAAAGTTTAATAAATTTATGATAAAATCTTATACTTTTGATAAAAAAACTTTTAAAGCTGTTTTTAATTTTTCTTTTGATGAAAAAGTTTATTTTGTTGAGGAGATTGATTTTAGTTGCCAATGATTTGATATTAAAAAAAAATTAGATAGTTCTATTTTAGATTGATTACTTTTTCATACTTCTATAGCATTGGCTATTAGTTATTATAAATTATGTCCTACTAGAGAAATTATAATAGAAAATTGATCTCTGGATGATGATCAAAAAGAGTTTTGGAGAAAATTTTATATAAATTGACTTGGAGAATATTTTTTTAAGAATAAAATATCTCCTTTGGATTTGTGTTATTTTATAAATAAAGAGGAAACAATAATCGAATATAGAAAATTCAATATTGATTCAAGTAAAGCATTGGTTACTTTGTGATGAGGCAAGGATAGTTTATTTGTAAGTGAATTATTTCAGGAATTTTGAATAGCATTTGATACTTGTACATTTGGAAAAGATTATGTATTACATAAGTCTGTATCTGATGAAATATGAGTACCTAGATTGGTAATAAATAGGATAATAGATTCAAAAATTTTTGATATGAATCAACAGTGATATTATAATGGGCACGTACCTATCACTGGTATTATAGCTTTTGTGTTGGAGATTGCCGCTTATCTTTATGATTATCGTTATATTGTGTTGGCAAACGAAAAGAGTGCAAATGAGGGAAATACTTATATGGATGGGATATCTATAAATCATCAATATAGTAAAAGTTTTGAATTTGAAAAGAACTTTGATCGATATGTAAATAATTATATTTCATCTGATGTTAAATATTTTAGTTTACTTAGATGAATGTATGAGATATTTATTGCTAGAGAATTTATAAAGTATTGAAAATATTTTGGTGTTTTTAGTAGTTGTAATAATAATTTTAAAATAATAGAACAAAATAAGACAACACAGGATAGACGATGTGGTAAATGTCCTAAATGTGCTTTTGTCTATAGTGTTTTTAGGCCTTTTATTACTGATGAACAAGTAAAAGTAATTTTTTGAAAAGAACTTTATCAAGATATAGAACTGGAAAATTTATTTAAAGAACTCTTAGGTATATCGGGAATAAAACCTTTTGAATGTGTTGGGACAAATGAAGAGGTGGTATTGGCTATGTATTTGTATTATAAAAGATTAAAAGAAAATGATTTTGAATTACCTTTTTTTATTAAGGTCTTTGAACATGATATTTTATCAAAAATTTTAGAATCTGATTTACAAGATTTGGAAAATAAGCTTTTGAAAATATATGATGAAGATGATTTGATTCCTAATGAATTTAAAACTAAACTTTTAAATAAATATTTAGTTATTTAAAAATTAATATTATCTATTTATGAGTAGAGTATATGAAGACCCAATTGTTCAATATGATTATTTGGCTGAATGAAAATGTGTGTTGATAAAATGAAATTCTGATTTAGGGAAAGCTCTTTTAAATCCAAGTAATGCGAATCCTAAAATATTTTTTAATTTAGATGATTTAAAACCTTTTTGTTCAAAATTTTGTCCTCGTAAAATGATATGTGAAGATGCTATTAAAGATGAAATATTAAATTTGATGAAGTAAATCCTGATATATTTTTTCAATTTGGTTTACATTATTATCCCATGAAAATGTTTTTGTTGGGATATTTTCTATTTTTCATTCTAAAATTTCTTGAATTCATTTTTTTATTTCTTGTGAAGATCCGGGGTTTATAAATTTTACTTTTCATCGTGCGACCTCAGGTATAGATGCTATATTTGTTGTAAGTAATGTTTTTCACATAGCGACACTTTCTGTATGTACGGAGCCAAATCATTCTGAAATTGAAGGAGCAATAACTATATCTGATAATGCTATTAAATTGCGCAGATCTTCCATTTTGAATCAATCAAAAATAAGAATTTTTTCAGGATTGTTTTTTTTGTAATTAAATACTTTTTGTTTTATTTTATTTTTTCTTTTGCAATCTATTAAGTTAAATATTATTTTTATTTTAATATTTGTTTTTAATATTTCGGGAATAGCTTGTATTAAGTAATCTATACCTTTAGATTTTCAAGCGTGTCAATAGTAGAGTAGTATAATACTGTTTTCTAATCAGTATTCTTTTTTGAAATTTTTAATTTTTTCGGTATCTATTTTTTCTGGATTCCAAAAATTCGTATCTACTCAGTTGTGAATCATTTTTAATTTTTTATCTTGTATGTTGTAGCTTATTCTAAGTGAATTTAATGTATATGTCGAGACACAGTGATATATATTATATGGGAATTGAAATATTAAATTTTCAAAGATTCTATAAAAAAATCAGAAGAATTTTCATTTATATATATTCCATAGTTTTCAAAATATTTCGTGGATGGTTAAGATTACTTTTTTATGAAATAATAATCATAGTATGGAAGCTGGGATAGCTCATCCATAAGTGCTGGTATGAATTATTTTAATATCTTTATTGTTTTTTAGTATTTTAGCTCACAATAAAATAGAATTAATGATGAATCAACTTCTTGTTTTTCATGTTCTGTAAATAGTCATATTTACTATTTCATAATTATTTGTTTTTGGTTTTGTCTCAATTTTTTCTAGCTTTTTATCGAAATGACTGGTAAGAATTAATATTTCGTATCATTTGTTTGTTAGTCTTTGTATAATATTTTCAAAAACGGTTTCTAATCAGCCTTTGTGTGGTGTGAAATAATCTAGCACGAATAAAATTTTCATTAAAGATGAAAAATAATAGACTAAATATCGATAAATTTGCATTATGTATAAAAAAAAAGCTTTTAATAACAATTCAAAATTTTGTATCTCTAAATTTGACAAATCTTGTAAATGTTGATATAATTAGTTTTGTATCACATTTTATGAATTTAAATATTCTTATGTGAATAAAAACAAAAATTAATGAACATTTAAAATGTTGAATTGAATGCAGGATTCATAAGCATATTTGTAAACATTGACATAAACACATACATAAAGCAATTCATTGTATTCAGCATATTCATCATCATTGGTTACATGCTTGAGAATTGGTTGTGATTTCTTTTATGTCGTTTTTTACATTTATATTTGCATGAAGTATTAGTTTGCCAAATAATACTAATTTTGATTATCCTTTGAGAAAAGTTTCTACTCTTGAATGTAGGACTCTTTATTGGGATGATATGCCAGATAATTGTAAGATAGATTTACCAGTTATATATTGAGCAAATTATGATAAATATAAAGATTCTCCATGATATAGGGATATTTATACAACTCTTTGGGCTGCTCCTTATTCTGATAGCTGGAATCAAGATATTTGAGCTCATGCAGGAGTAGATATTGCTACTGCTCGTGGGACTCCACTTTATTCTATATGAAATTGAAAAATATATTTTGCTTGATGGAATAGTGCTTATGGTAATGTAGTAAAAATAAAATATTTATATAAATGAGAGTATATATACGTTATTTATGCTCATATGGATACTATAGAAGTTGAACAATGAAAAACTGTAAATAAATGACAACGTATATGAACAGTTTGAAATTCTGGTAATACTTTCGGTGCTTTATGATGATATCATGTCCATTTTCAAATAGCAAAAGATGCTTGATGATGGGCAAAATATTCTTATTTAAATTGTCCTGATTTGAATAAATGACATTATAAAATTATTCAAGAATGACTTTGTAGAGAACAGTTATTGGCAAATGAGTATGATCCTATAAAATTGATAGAATGAAATTATTCTATTCCTGTTTTGGTTGAAAATTCTCCAGAAA
>Ga0172367_10000856_pt1 | contig 45824 bp, 43 predicted proteins | sample Lak10m_FD_114542 | JGI IMG/M metagenome (GOLD analysis project Ga0172367, IMG submission 114542) | Freshwater microbial communities from Kabuno Bay, South-Kivu, Congo - kab_022012_10m | ecosystem: Environmental > Aquatic > Freshwater > Lake | place: Democratic Republic of the Congo: South-Kivu...
CAAAACGGCTATGGTATGATTCATCTCGGTAATGGTGTTGTGGGATTTGTTCGCAAAACAAGATTACCACGCTTTACACCATTACCCCTTCTTTTATCAATTCCAGTTAGCCGAAACTAAAGTTAATAGATGTTTCGGAAATACTGGCGGACGATGTCGGAATAATCCGTGCTGGTGTGGGTGGCAAGAATGCGGAAGAAGTCGTTGGCGGTGACAATCTTGCCGCGACTCTGCGCGAGGTAGTCTTGCAGGAAGGCGAAGAAGGCGTCGTCGCCAATGCGGGCGCGGAGTTCGTCGAGGAAGTGGGCGCCCTGAAGGTAGACTGTGTTTGTGTAAAGACGAAAGCCTTGTCCGTCATAAATCGGTATGTCTATGAATCCTTGCGGGTTATAAATATCAACCCGATAAGACCACCACCAACCGAGCATATCAGGGTGAATATTTTCGTAATAGACCCTCTCGGAGTAGGTGGCAAGCGTTTCATCCAGCCAGGGTTGCTGTGCTTGGTCATTTCCGATTTGCTCGAACCACCATTGATGTGCTGTCTCATGAACAGCAACAGCTATTAAAAGGCTGGCGCTTGTGCCATCATATAAATCATATGAACTTTTCGGGAGATAATAAAACGCGGAATATTCCATACCATCGTTAAAGTCTCCCATAACAAGCGAAAGAGAGTTATGAGGATATGCCCCATAGCGGTTGCTGTAAACACTCACTGCTTCGGCGCTGGCTTGAAGCGCAGCTTGTCCTCCCATTTCGTAAAACGGGAAATAATAACTGGAGACAACCACGTCCCCAACTTGCAGGCTGGAGACTTGAAACTCGCGGCTGGCGGCAAGGGCGAAGGTGCGGGCGGAAGTGATGGTGTAGCGGGTGAAGCCGTCGCCCGCTTCGGGGACTCCGCTGGCGGCGACGGTCGGTGCGGTGGCGGGGTCGGCAAAACGGACGTTCACCTCGTAGTCGGCGGAGTCATAAACCAAATGCTCACCGTAGTACCAGGGTTCATGCAAAACCCATTCCCCGTTGATGTTCGGCACGACGAAAGGATACCAGTTGGTCAGGTTCAGTTGTCGCTTGGTGTAGCCGTAAATGCGCGGGCGCGAAACACTGGGGTCTTCCTGTTCGGCAAAGGGCAAAACCAGAGAGAACTGAATGTCAATCGTCATCACCTCGTTGGGCTTGAAGAAATCGGGTAAGGCAATGTCCAGCCGCTGACCGTCGAGGACGTAGGTGGTGACGGGCGTCCCGTTGAGCGCAAGCCCCGTCAGGGTGAAACTTCCGCTCCACAGGTTGGGGACGGCGGCAATCACCAGCGTATTGAGTTGCTTGCCTGTCAGGTTGGGGTACAGAATCTTTTCATTGACCGTGACCGTGTGCGCGTCGTAGTCAATGGCAGTGTCCAGCGTGTACCTGGCGCGTTCAAGTGCGGGCGCGGGGGTGGCTGTCGGCTCCGGGGTATTTGTGGGCGGCAGGGTGGCGGTTGCTGTGGGAATCAAGGATGCAGTTGGCGTTACCGTCGGCGCGGGCGCAATGGTAGAACAAGCCGAGAGGATGAATGTAAACACAAGGAGGGCGTGGAAGGTTTTGTTTCGCATGGGCTGTATTTTAGCAAAAAAACTCCCGCCAAACGGGACTTGGCGGGAGGGAAGATCAATTCGGGCGGGGAGACCCCGCCCCTACGCTTCGATCAATTTTTTCATTGTTGCCAGCGTGGCTTCAAAGCCCGCCAGCATTTGCTTTTTCATCATTTCTTCCATGCCAGGCATTTTGGGCATTCCCGCGGGAGTGAGGACGGCGTCGATCTGCATGATTAACTTTGTTCCGCCGCCATCTTCTTCGAGGACGTAGGTATTGGTCACATCCGATGCGGGCGGGGACGCAAAAGTCTTCACGCCGAATTTTTTGTTTGGCTCGAAGGCAACGACTTCATTCAAGGTTTCGATGACGTGTCCCATGCTGGTGGTTTGGATCTTGTACTTTGTCCCCAGCTTGAGCGGTTCGCTGACTTGGATGCCTGTGATGTAGGAACTTAACTTCTTCTGGTTTTCGAGGTTCGTGATGAAATCGAAAACCTGCGCGGCGGGCTTGCTGATCTTGACGGAAGTTTCTAAAACGGTCATGAGTCTCTCCTCTAAAGTCTGGTGGATACGATAAAACCATTATAAGGATTTCATCCGCTTCCACAAGAATGCCAGCAGGAAAAATGCGGTAGCCGTTAGTACTATCGCCGCGCCCGAAGCAATGCTCAGATAATAGGAAAGATACAAACCGATCACGCCAGCCAGCGAAGCCAGAACAGCGGCGAGCGCCATCATGACCCACAGGCGATTCGTGAGCAGGTACGCCGTCGCGGCGGGAGTGACCAGCATGGCAACCATCAACGCCACGCCGACAGTTTGCAGCGAGACGGCGACGGTCACGGCAATCAATCCCAGCAAAAGGTTGTTGAGTAAGTTCACAGGCAGGCGCAGGGTCGCCGCAAGGACAGGGTCAAACGAAAGGGTGAGGAATTCCTTGTAAAAGGCGGCAATCATCAACAGGATAATCACTGAAAAGACGACAATGATCCACAGGCTTTGCGCCGACACGCCCAGCACATCGCCGAAGAGAAAGTGACTCAAGTCCACGGCATAACTGCGGACAGTGGAAATCAGTGCAATGCCCAGCGCAAACATCCCCGCGAAGATGATTCCGATTGCCGTGTCTTCTTTGATCTCCGCCTGCTTGCTGATCGCGCCAATTCCCCACGCGGCGATGACGGCTGTCCCCAATGCCCACCAGAATAACGTGTCACGTGCGCCGCCTGTGACGAGGTAGCCAATGGCAATCCCAGGCAAAATGGTGTGGGCAAGTGCATCGCCGAAAAATGCCATGCCACGGAGGACGACATAAGTCCCAACAACAGCACAGACGATTCCAACCAGCACGGCTGCAATCATGCCGCGCTGCATGAATTCGTATTGAAGGGGAGCCAGAAGCCAGTTAATGAACATGGTCGTGTTCCCCTTCATCACAACATGAGTCGTCGACAGCCAGCAAACCTTCACGTCCTTCCACTGTTCGAAATCTGCCTCCATACGCAGACAACAAATTATCAGCATGCAATACAGTTTCAGCATCGTCAAAAGACACGATTTTTTTATTCAACAACATGAGACGGTCAAAATGTCTGGAGGCTTGCTCAAGGTCATGAGTTGCCACCATCACGGTGACTTTTTGTTCTCGCAGGGTGTCCAGCAGATCGAGCAGTCCTTCCTGCGCGGGCGTGTCGAGACCTGTAAGCGGCTCATCCATCAACATCAGTTCGGCTTCCTGAGCAAGGGCACGCGCGATGAACATCCGCTGCTGCTGTCCGCCCGATAATTGATTAATTTGACGCTTTGACAGGTCTCCAATCTGGACAGTTTCAAGTGCATGGTTGACGAAATCCCAATCGCGTTTCTTGGGGAAATTAAAGGGACCTAATTTTGCCGAGCGTCCCATCATCACCACATCCGCCACGCTGACCGGGAACTTCCAATCCACCTGACTGCGCTGCGGAATATACGCGATGCAACTGTGAACAGTGGGCTTGGAACCAGAGATGGTCACCTCTCCGCTGTTGGGTTGCAACACGCCAGAGACCACTTTGAAGAGGGTGCTTTTTCCCGCCCCGTTCGGCCCCACCACCGCAACGCGTTCGCCAACGTGCAGATGAAAGGAAACATTGTCAAGCGCGACGCGCCCGTCATAACGAACGGACACGTCGCATACATCGAGAATCGGTTTGTCGGTTTGATGATTGATGTGAGGATACATTTATTTGAGGGCTTCCACAATTTTCGAGACATTATCTTTCATCATCTCGATATAGGTTGGCGCGGGCGCGCCGTCGGTCAGGGATTCCAAATGCAGGTCGCTTACAATCATAACACCTGTTTCGTCGGCGATTTGTTTGGCGAGGATGTCGTTATCCGCCGTATCCAAGAAGATGGCGGGCGCGTTCAGGCTTTTGATTTCGTCCACCAGCGCCGCCATTTCCTGCGCAGATGGGGAGGCGTCACTGCTGAAACTTGGGATGACGGAACCAGCCACTTCGAACCCGTAGCGTTCGGCGAAATAGCCCATCGCCTCGTGGTTGGTCACCAGCAGACGGCGTTCCGCAGGGACGGTGTGTACCTGCTCGACAATCCACTTGTCCAGGTCGGTGAGTTGGGCGATGTACGCCTCTGCGTTGGCGTTGTAGGTATCCGTGCCTTCGGGGTCGGCTTTGATAAATCCATCGCGGATATTGCCGACGTAGGTGATGACCAGATTCGGGTCGAGCCACATGTGCGGGTCGCCCGCTTCGTGCTCGTGTTCCTCTTCACCCTCGGCATGTTCCTCGCCTTCGTGTTCTTCCATGTGATGTGGCGTCAGTCCCGTTGCCGCTTCGACGATTACCCGTTCACCGCCAGCATTTTCCAGCAGGGTTTCGATGAAATGTTCGTACTCCACGCCGTTGAGGATCAGCAGGTTGCTTTCGGCAATCTTCGCCACATCAGACGGGGCGGCTTGATAGGAATGCGGGTCAGCGCCGACAGGTAGAAGCGACTCAACAGTTGCGCGATCTCCCGCCACGTTTTGGGCAATGTCCGCAAGGAAGGTGGTGGAGGCGAGCACGTTCAAAGCAGCGTCATTCTTCGATGGGGCAGACCCGCACCCGGCGAGGAAAATCGCCGCGATTGCAAATACAGTAATGGAATTGAAAATCTTTTTCATTATGAACTCCTATTTTTTATCTCCCACCGAAACGATGAGGGACGGATTAGCTTATGCTCTCGACGGGGCTAAGCCCCGTCGAAGCGGTTGAATTAATTGTTGCGGCAGTTGGCGCAGAGACCGAACAATTGCAGCCAGTGTTCCTTGATCTCGTAACCTGTCTTCTTCGCGACAGACTGGATGAGTGGCTCGACATCGTCACCCTCGAAGAAGGCAATCTGTCCGCAGTTCTGACAGAGCAGCAAATGCTGGTGCCCCTGACAAGCCGAGATGAACGCCTGACATCCCATTGGCTGGTGGACGCGCTGGACGAGGTGCAACTCTTCCAGTTTTTCGAGCGTGCGGTACACGGTGACCAAACCCAAAGCACGATATTTCTTTCGCGCCAGATCGTACACCTCGACGGGGGTCAGGGCGTGGTTGGAATTGATCACGGTCTCCACCACCGCGCCGCGCGCCTTGGTGACGCGATAACCGTTTTCATGCAGTTGGGCGAGCCAAGTTTCAGCGGACATCGCCACTCTCGTAATTGAAAATCATTATCAATAAGTATAAAGGACAAAAAAGAGAGAGTCAAGGGGGTGGCAACCACTGCGGAGATAACCCCCTGCCTAAAGTGATCGATTCGGAGCTACATTCCGATTTCAGGCTTCAATCTGCCCTTCAACTTGAACTGCTGAAAGACCGGCGTCACGCCCCACGATCAGTTGTAGGCGTAGCCTTCCTCGCCCGCGATGAGGATACAGTGATTTACAAGAGATGGTCTGACAATGTTGGTTTTGGAGAAGGTGTAAAACTATCCCGTCTTGTTGACATAACCCCAAATACGATCCAAGCCAAACACAACCAAGGCAATAGAAAGCAACAACACAACAAAAGGAATTTGAAGACGTACCAAGCGCCCAAGGAATATCACCATCAACCCTGAACCCAGCGCCAGTGCCAATGATTGAAGATGTTTAATTTCATATTGACGGGTCTGTACCGCAGATGAATGACTTCCCAATGCGCTGTCCAGTAACAATAGGTCCCAGGTAGCCAGAGCAAACCCAGAACCGCAAGTCATTAAAAACGCTGAATCTCCGTTTAGATTTCCCGCAACTGCCAGGCAAATCGATATCGCCAGGCTGGCGAGCGGCAGAATCGAGTTCGGGTATTTTCGGGCAAGCAGCCAGGCGGCACCTGTAATGAGCGAAATTACAACTCCAACCCATTGCCCGGAAAGTCCATACCCGAGAGACAAACAAAGCACCGAGATAATCAGGCAGACCGCAAAGAAGGTTTTCCGAAAGGAGAAAGCCATAAGTTGTATTGATCCTCACATTTCCCGCTGTCCGCGCGAACGGGTCAGGGCATTTCTCACCAACGGAAATAAAGGTTGGCTGACCTTCCAATCGATGACAGGGATTTGCAATTGAGCAATGTTATTCAGTTCCAGGCGGCGTTCGAGACGCGTCGCCCGAACTGCCAGCTGACTGGTTGTGTCCTGCCCCAGAGTGGAATAGGCAAAATCAATCGGGTCGGGACTGATGAGTAATGCCTGATAACCATATGCACGCAAGCGCTTGAATATGGGCCGATCCGTGGAAGTGAGAGAACTAATTATTATGATTAGGGCATGGCTCGGAAACATGCGGATTGGGAGGAAATCGAGGTGCGCGGATGAACGGCCATCAAACTCGACCCTGGCTTTGGATAGACAACCCATGATGCGGTGAAGCTGCGTTTTCCCGTATCCCGGAAAGACGTTTCGCATCGTTTTCCCAAAAACAAGCAGGCTGACTCGATGTCCCTGATGTAAAAACGTCTCGGCCAGCGAGGCGGTTGCACTGACACTGTGCTCGAACAGGTCGTCTTCTCCGATTTGCAGGTTAGTGGCCTGACGGGCATCCAGAATCAGACCAATCTCGGCGATCTCTTCCTGTTCGAATTCCTTGGTAAAAAACTTGCGCGGATGACGGGCGGTCAGTCTCCAATCCAATGTACGCAGCGAATCGCCGGGATGATATTCACGCACTCCAAAGAAGTCCGTACCGCTGCCACCCAAACGGGCTGGGATCGAGCCCGGCACATGTACGGTGTTGCGCGGACGCAAGGGAATTGCCTTGAACTTTTTAATCTGTGGTCGGATCTGGGCTGTAGCGTACGCGGGTAGCAGCAGTCTGGTTTCGATCAGTCCGAAAGGGTCGGTCGCCAAAACTTGAAGCGAGCTCCATGAAAAGTTTCCCCGTGTTGCGGTGAAGGAATAATTCAACTCCGTGGATTCTCCGGGCTGCAAAGTTGCCCAGCGACTTAGCTCACCCTCGATAATTTTCATTTCATCTTGAAGCGGTTCATTGATAAAAAGGTGGACGGTCTCCAATGCCTGGTTTTGTATGTTCAGGGTGACGTTGACCAATGCGATGCCGTCTGCCCGTGTCTGTTCCAGTGTGCGCTTTGCAACAATCTGCAACTTTTCCATTGTAGGCGTTTGCAGAAAACCCACCCCCAGATAGGTCAGGAAGGGAATCATCATCCAGGCTATATCCCCATCACGGGTTATTAACGCAACAATGAGCAGGCTGAAGAGGATCAGACCAATGGACAAAGTTTTGTTATTCATTTTCAGGTTTGATCACCGGTACAGAGACCAATTGGGTTATTTCTGCGACCACCGAATTTTCCGACTTCCTGACATCCCACAAACTGGGATCCAGAATGATGCGATGGGACAGGGCAGGTTGGATAAATTGTTTAACGTCATCCGGTATCACAAAATTCCGCCCTTGAATGGCAGCCCATGCGCGCGTTAACTTGAGCAAGGCCAGCGACCCGCGCGGACTGACTCCCACAGCCACCTGACGGTGGGATCTTGATTTTGCCGCCAGCTCAACCATGTAACGACGCACATCCGGGTCCACGTAAACTCCTTCCACTGCTGCCCGCATTGCCAGGAAGGTTTCAGGTGAAATGACTGCCTGCAGGTTAACAACATCCTGTTTCCGCTCTGCACGCCGCTTCAATATCTCATCTTCCTCTTGCGGGGTGGGATATCCAATTGACAGCTTGACCATAAAGCGGTCGAGCTGGGCTTCGGGCAGGGGGAAGGTGCCTTCGTATTCAATCGAATTCTGGGTGGCGATCACAATAAAAGGTTCAGGCAATGAGAGGGTTTCACCTTCCAGGGTCACCTGATATTCCTGCATGGCCTCCAGCAAAGCGGACTGTGTTTTTGGCGAAGCTCGATTGATCTCATCAGCCAGGAGCATGTGGGTAAAGATCGGGCCTTTGCGCAACATAAAGCGGTTTTGGTTACTTTCGAACACATATCCCCCGGTGATATCCCCCGGCAGAAGATCGGGAGTGAATTGGATGCGCTTGAATTCCATCCCCAACGCTCTGGAAAAGGAGTTGGCAATCAAAGTCTTGGCAAGGCCGGGGTAGTCTTCCAACAAGATGTGGCCTCCCGAAGAGAGGAAAGCAGCCATCATCAGGTTGAGGACTTCCCGTTTCCCGACAACCGCTTTTTCAACTTCCTGAATTACCTTAGCCGATAATTCGGCTACCTGTTCAATGCCTATTTGGGTTGGATTCTCTTTCGTCATTGTTTACCTCCAGTGATGTTTCCATAAAACGAAGCATTTCATCGATCATTCGATAACGTTCTGCTATATCCTGTCCCGTCCATTGACGCACCCATTGATGTGGAACTTTTTGGATAAATTGGAGAGACCTTTTTATTGGATTTCTCGATTCTCGGGTTTCTTTCGGGAAAAGAAAAGCATGAACATGTTCTGGCAGTGGGATCTCGCTCCGTTGCAGAGCATCATATATTTTGAAATTGGTCGCTGTACGTTGTTCTGATGCGTAAATCGAAGTCAGCAGGCGTGCCAGCCCTTGCCTGAGATTTTTGTCGTCGTTGACGTTGCCTTCGGTGTGCAAAAATAGGCTTCGCCAATATCCCACGGCGCTGATTGTTTCGTTGGCGTTGTCCGATTCTTCCGATGAGTCCGCCAGTATGTTTTGAGGCAGAAGGCGATAAATGAACATCAGCACAGTAAAAATAATCGCCGCCCAAAAGTATTTTTGATCGATGCTCAACACCAACAGACGCAGGAGCAGCCAGATCACCAGTGCCGTGGGTTGAATAATATTGGTCAGGATAAACCGCCAGAACAATATCCCGGCAAAAAGGAGAAGCACTCCTAAAAGGATGAAAACAACCACTCGTCTGGAGAACTTCATTTTAGTCCCTTGATTTCGCGGCTATGCATCATGATGGATTCCAAACATTGGATTGCCGTCTGCTCATCCGCGCGGTTGGGTTGCCAATTTCCATATCGCACGGCATTAAAAAGCCGTGTGAGTTGGTGTATCGGATCGTGGGGTATTCCAATCTCCTCCAGCAAAGCCTCGAATTCGCCAGTCGTCATGTAGTCTTTTCGTCCGATTCCTTTCTCTTTTTCCAATGCCAGGCTCATTTGGCGGTAGCACTTGATGATCACGCCTTTCAAATCCAGTCCATCTTTGAGCGCCCGCCAGGCTTTTTCCGCTTCGATCTCCACTAAATCAAGCGGCCTTGCCTGACGGTAGGAGGTCGTTATCCACACCGCCACCAATATACTGGCCACCAATAGCCCAATTCCGACCAGCCAAAGTAGTGACGGAGGCGCCGACCCCAGTGGCGATGTGGGCAACGGTCGCGGGGCGGGAAGTGGGATTTCCCCCACCCCAGAACTCTCGGATTTGGGCATCAGGAAGATCATGAAAACGACACCGCTGACAAGCAAACTGGTGATAACCGTTATCCGAAGAAAGACCAGTAGTTCCCGCCAGTTTGTGCCTCTGATTACTTTATAGACTACATATAGCATTGACCCCGCGAAGATAATGGCAAAAAATATAACAGCAAACTGGTTGACTGGAACGACCATGACCGGTTCTCTCGCAGCCGGCACAACCACCACATCGTCCCCCTGAAGTTTTGGAATAGGCATTCCCGGCTGGAGTTGTAGTTGGGGTAGGCTGGCAGCAATAATCATTGTGATTAGCGTGACTAACCCAATCAGAATGAGTACCTTTTGCTTTGTACTGCCTGTCATCTCAGATACCTCTTTGATCTGTATTTTTTCGCAACGTCATCCCGGCAGACAAGTTTTGTCACCGTGATCCGTGGCCATATGGCCTGAGCCTTATTCTTTTGAACAATAATAGAAAGCAGAGTAAGCTATAAAAAATGCTCCACCAAATAACTACCGGCGCAGACCCTGCGGCGGGAATATAACACAATCATTGAGTCCTTTGCCAGCTTGTTTTCATTGCGCATATTGGCGCAGTGTGGCCTACTATCGCCACACCCACTTCGGGTTGTAGCCGACAATCCCCAAATTCGTCGTTTCCCCCGTCGCGACATTCACCGCCTCCAGTTGAGATTCCAGCGGGAAGGAATCCAGCAGATACAAATCGTACAAAATAAACTTCCCATCGGGTGACCAATTCAAACTTCCGTGCAGGACGGCGGGCGCGGATGTGATGGCGCGGGCGTTCGAGCCGTCAACATTCATTAACCAAATTTGGTCGCCGCGCGGAATCGACAGGTCACGCCGCACGACGGCGATTTGCTTCCCGTCGGGTGACCACGTCGCGAGGATGTTTTCGATGTTCTCGCTTGGGCTGGGATTGGTCAGCGAGTCAGCCGCAAGGTCGTACAAATAAAGCTGGGTGACGAACTGCCCATTTTTGATAATCACATCGCGCAGCAAAATCGTCTTCCCATCGGGCGACCATTGCGCCGCCGCGCCGAGCATGTTTTGAATCAGGCGGCTCTCGCCCGTCGTCAAATTGTTCAAGCGGATTCCATCCGTCGAAGCGTAACTCAACCACTCGCCATTCGGCGACCAGCGCGGGTTCGTCCCAGGCAGCCGCGCCTCCTGAAAAACCGACTGCGCCGCGCCCGTCGTCACATCGAGCCACCACAGCGATGAAGTCCCCGCGTCGAGCGGCATGTACTCGAAAATAATCCGCAGCCCATCAGGCGACCACACAGGCTGACTACAATTCGCATTGTCGCACAAAAACATCCTGCGTTGGTTCGCGCCGTCCAAACCCGTCAGCCACAGGGCGTAATCCAAATCCTCGGTCTGCTCGATGAAAACGATTTGCGACTCGTCGGGCGAGACGGCGAAGTCGGTCACGCCTTTTTCGGTGTTCGTGATTTTTTGCGGACTGCTGAGATTGATCTCCGTCACGAAGATTTGCTTGTATTTGTTCTCATCCTCAGCGAGATAGAAAACCCTTGCCCCGCTCAAAGTTGACTCTGTTTTCTGCGAGCTGGTTCCAGCCCCAATCTTTCCCATCGCCCCGTAGGTCAGGACGAGTCCCAGAATCATCACCACCCCTGCGCTGACCACGGGCATGAGCGGCGCGACCCGACTGAGAAAGTTCATCCGCGCGAAGAGTCGTCCGCCGCTGACCATCAGCCAGCCAATGACGATGAGCACCACAGCCAATCCCAGGCTGAACGAAACGATCAACGCCAACCCAAGCAGAATCCGATTGATGGCGACGGCGACCAGCAGAATGGCAATCGCATCGGGGCATGGGACAAGTCCGCCGCTGACGCCGAGGGTGATAAGCGAACGCCAGGTCAACTCTGCCAGCGGGTCGCCCACCGTTGGCTTGCGCGGAATTGCGCCATCGTGCTTGTGCGCGGGCGCGTCTTCGGTGATGGGTTGATTCAAGACCAGCCGTGTTTTTCCGTCTTCGGTTTTGATTTCCTGCGGAGACAGAGTCGCCGTCAGACGGCTGATCCGCCAGGCGCGTAAGCGCGGAATCAACAGCCCGCCGCCGAGGACGAGAATCAAAATTCCCGAAAGCAGTTCGAGCAACGGCAGAAGGCTTCCGCTGAAAAAATAACGCGAGGCGGTCAGGGTCAAAATTCCAAGCGCAAAGACCGAGCCGGTGTGCGTCAATGTGACGATACTGCCGAGGGCAACCGCGTGCCATGCCGTGCCTTTCGAGCCGACGAGATACGCCGCGACGATGGTTTTTCCGTGACCCGGAGTCAGCGCGTGCAATGCGCCCAACGCCAGCGAGATGACCAGCGCGAAGGCGTAGAACGAAAGCGAAAGATTCTCCGTCCGCATGAGGTCGAGCAGAATCTCCTGCGGCGTCCGTTGTGCAAGTTCGGGGACAACCTGCTCGGCGGTCTGGGTCACGAGGTCTTTTTGCTGTCCCGCTGGCAGGGACGGCGCGCCGCTGTCCCAGGTGGTCAGCAGTTTGTCGGGTTCGGGGGCAAGCGCGCGGTTGGAGAAAAAGTCAAACTCGATGAAATGATTTTGCTGATTGGGAAACAGGAACCCCGTGTCATCCGTCGCAGAAAGATAAAACCAGTTGACCGAGGTCTTGGTCTGGAACATATTGCGCAGGGTGAGTTTTTGCGGCGCGGTTTGCGCGGGCGGCAACTCCGCCGACAGGTTGAGGGTGATAAATTCCTCACCCGCCTGGAACTTGTTCAAGTCGGCGGGCATTTGCGCCGAGTCCAGGTTCAGGGGCAGGGGCGTACCGTCAAGCGACATGGTCAGGGCGGGGACGAGTCCGCTGCCCCAGTCGTCCACCTCCTGCTGGCTGAGATTGCCATCCTGATCTGCGTCTGCCTCATACCAGATATATGAAGTCAAAATCGCGCCAGGCTTGATATCCCATGCGATGTTCAGCCGGTCTTGGGATAACGCGACGCGAATCGTGTGGGCATACACGTCCGCAGGGTGCGCGGCGGCGCTGGAAAGAGGGAGAAAGAAAATGGAAAGTAGAGGGAATAAAAGAAATAATCTCTTCATGTAATGGAGTCCAGAAGTTCTACTTCTGGACTGACATTGAATATTCCGCAAGTAGAACTTGCGGATTCCAGAATTTACGGCAGCCATTGCGGATTCAATCCTTCGCCTAAAATGAGCGGCTCACTGAAGCCAGATTCCCACAAGCCGATTTCGGGCTTGAACTTGCCCTTCAACTTGAACTGCTGAAAAACCAGCGCCCCGCCCCATGGATCCCAGCTTGGGGAGTTGTAGGTGTAACCCTCCTGATCGGCGATGATGATGCCGTCGAGGATGCCAGGGTCGAAGAGCCAGAAGACTTGCGCGGGAAAGTCTTCGCTTTTGCGGAAGCCAAGCACAACCACATCCTCGACGGGAGACCAAGCCAGCGAATAATACGAGTAGTCGATTTCGTCGTGTTCGCCGAGGAGGGTGGTCGTGTCGTTGAGCGATAAATCGGCGAGACGGACGCGGGTGTGCAAGCCGTTCTCGCCCTGCTGAATATCGGTGAACATGAACTTCGTGCTGTCGGCTGACCAGGTGACGGGTCCGCCCGTGTTGGAGGGGAAGACAAACTGCTGATTGGTCGCCAAATCGAACATGCGGATCTGGTCGGCAAGCCCGTCGTAGGAGGTGACCTTTTGCGAGTCGGGCGACCAGGCAGGACCGTAGCCCAAAACCTGCTGGTCGGCGTAGACGGCGTTGTTGCTTCCGCTTTGCAAATCCAAAACCCAGATGCGCGGCGAGCCGTAGGGCAGGTCGGGACTGGGTCCAGCGGCTTCGCGCGAGTAGGCAATCCGCAAGCCGTTGGGGGCGATGGCGGGCATGGTGCAGCGGTCAAGTCCGCAGTCGAGGAGAATCGCCGCGTCGGTTCCGCTGCGGCTGACGCGCCACAGGTCGATGCCTTTTTGTTCATTCGCCACGGGGAAGATGATGAACTCGCCGTCGGAGGATGCGTCGAACGAGATGACCTTCACGCCTTCGGGAGTCAAGCGTTGGGCGGATTCGCCGTCCAAGCCGATTGCCCAGACCGCGCTTTGGTCTTCGCCCGTTTTCAGGTACGCCACCAGCGGCTCGCGGACTTTCATCTGCCACGACTGTTCGCGTTTCAGTTCCGCGCCGTCCTCGGTCAAAATGCCTGGGCGGAGACTCAGCCTGTAGTCGGCTGCCAACTCGAAGGGGCGGGAGGGGGAAAAGGTCAGGGAGCGGGAATCAAGCCACTCGATTCGTCCATCCACGGCGGGTTGAATATCCAGCAAGGCTTCCGCCATTTGTGGATTGACGGGTTCGGAGAAGGTCAACGTGATTTTTTGGAACGGCGCGATTTGTTCTGGCAAATTTACAGAAACTCGAATCCCCGCCTGCCCCCCAAGCAGAATCGTCGCGGCAAGCGCGAGGGCGAGAACGAGGAGCAGGCTGAGTGCGGCTTTGTCGAAATTTTTCATGGGAAGAGGTAGGGCTGTTCGGGGGCGGGCACGGCTTGGACGGATTCGGCTTCGATGAGCGGGACAACCACCCCGTCAAGCGTGACCGAGTTGACCGTGCCTTTGACCAACACCCACGAGTCTTGTTCGAGCGCGGCGGCTTCGTCCCAATTGACTGCCATGCCGAGGGCGTAGGCGTCGGCGGAGCAGCAGGAGATGACAAAGCGGCTGACGAGGAATTGTTTTTCGCCGAGGGCTTCGTCGAAATATACGAAGCCAATGACCGACGCTTTTTGACCGTAAAACTTGGAAACGTCGCGGTCATAGTTGAAGAGTTTGAGCCAGTCGAGGATGTTGCGCTCTTCGGAGTCGGTCTCGAAGAGTTGCGCCGACGAATCCCCGCTGACAAGGGGCGCGCTGGTGTTGAAGCCTTTGGTGGATAGCGCGGACGAGTCGAGCGGACGGGCGGGAATCAAAACGCCGATGAGCAAGGGGACGAGCATGAACCACAAGTTCGATGCGACAGGCGCATGGTCGTGGTCATCGTGATCATGTTCGTCGTCGCGCTGGCGGGCGCGTTTGATTTCAGTGAAGATGGTTTGGGCAAGCAACGCCAAAAAGACAACGCCGAAAATTGTCAGCGGGACAAAGCGCTGGTTGATGTAAAAGGTCAGTTGTCCGCTGGCGGCTTTGGAACCGAGGAAGATGCTCATGCCGAGCAGGAGCAGGGCTTGAAAAGAGCGGTAGAGTCGTTTGGGCATTTTGATTCCTGTAAAGGTCGGCTAACCACTGAGACACGGGGAATACCAATTAAAAACCTCTGTGCCTCAGTGTCTCCGTGGTTAGTTTCATGGCTGCAAATAATTGAAGAGGACTCCCGCGAGCAGGCTCATCATAAACGGGATGGCGACGAGGTAGGCGACGGGTTTGCGGCGGAAGACTTGCAGATACATGATGACGCTTTTGATGTCCACCATGGGACCGAAGGTCAAAAACGACAGCACGGAGCCGAAGCTGAACGAGCCGAGAAAACCGAGCGCGACGAAGGCGTCTACGGTGGAGCAGATGGAAAGGACGACTGCCAAAACCAGCATGACCAGAACCGAGAAGACGGGTCCGCTGCCGATCCCCAGAAGCGACGATTGCGGGATGAAGGTCTGCAACGCCGCCGCCAGCATGGCGCCGATGATGAGGTAACGTCCCATCTCGAAGAATTCGTCGGCGGTGATGAGCAAAGCCTGACGGAGTTTTTCGGCGAGGGTGGCGGGCGCTTCGTGATGATGGTCGTGAGCCAGAGTCAACACGGGGCGCAGGATGTTCGATGGGTCTTTCTCGACGGAGAAAACCAAGCCGACGGTGATGGCAATTGTTAGGCTGATGCCCACGCGCCAGAGCAGCATTCCTCCCCAACCGAAGGCGGCGGCGGTGCTGAGAATCACAATCGGGTTGAGGACAGGAGCCGCCAGCAGGAAGGAAATCCCAGCCGAGAGCGGAAGTCCCTTGTTGAAGAGGCGGCGGGTGAGCGGCACGACCCCGCACTCGCAGACGGGGAAAACCAATCCCATGAACGCGCCGCCAACAGCCGCCGCAACGGGACGATGCGAAATCCACTTGCTCATCTGGTCGCGGTCGAGGAAGACTTCCACCAAGCCAGAGGCGAGAGTCCCAAGCAGAAGGTAGGGCACGGCTTCGATGAAAATTCCGAGGAAGACGGTGGCAAAAACGTTCAGCCTGTTCCACAGCCAGGAGAAGAAACTGGCAGGAAACAGGCTGAAGAAAATCACCAGCAGAACACCGATGAGGATGGTCAGAATCAAATTGCGGGAGAGGGGTCGGGTTGTTTCCACAAAAGGATTATAACCAGTAAATTCGACACCTCACTTGTTGCGGAATAATGTCATAGGCTCCTGCTTTTTTACAATACAACTTCACGATCAGGGAATCAGTTTCAAATGTCCTTCGCTGTCCGCGATGACCGATTCCTGCTCCCACCACATGGGATAGTATTCGACTTCTGCCCACAAGGGAACCATGTCGTCGTAGTGTGAGTGGAAGGCGTGACCCGATTGCCCGGTGGTGTGCAAGGAAAGGGAGTTATCGAGATTGCTCAAGTCCACGATCTCGCGTTCGGAGGGCAGCCAGTCCACCTCGAAGGATTCGCCCATCACCCAGCCTGTGGCGTTGACGATGCTCTCGCCGCCGCCCGTGACGTAGGGTCCGCGATTGAACAGGTCTTCGATCAGGCTGACGCCAGAGTTACCCAAAGTCTGGTTGCGGAAAGTGGCGGTGTGCAGTTCACCCCATTTCCACTGGCTGATGTCTTTGCCGAATTGCTCCACGCAGGCTTCACACTTGACCGCCTCGCCAAAGGCTTTGGCAAAGATGTCGTCGCGGGTTTCCACTTTGTCGGGCGTGGATTTGTCGTCCCACCAGGGGCTGTCGGGTTGATTCACCAAATTTCGCATGACCACGTACCAGCGTGATCCGCCTTTGGGGAGGTAGGCTTCGGGGAGGTCATCGCCGAAAGTGTCGGTCAGCAAATCCCACCAGAAGGCTTCGAACAAAACCGCGGAGGAGGAATCCGCCCTCTCCTGATAATCCCAGTTGCCGAGGTGTTTGTCGCGCAGCGCCGCCAGTTCGGGATCGAGTTGCAGGTCCATCAAGATGGGGACGAGGACTTCGGCGTTCAGGCTCTTCGAGTCGCCGTGCATTTGCTGGATATAGGCGGCGTCGATTTTGCCGGGGGCATTTTCGATCATATCCACGATGCGGGCGGCGCGTTGACCGTAATCGAAGTCCATTGTGATGAGGTGGGGATAATCGCGCGGGTTGGCTTGATTGTTGGCGGTGACGATGAATCCGCTTTGTGGGTTGAAGGCGTAGGGCAGTTCCTCGAAGGGGATGAAGCCCGTCCAGTCGTATTCGCTTGACCAGCCGGGGACGGGGAGGGTGCCGTCGCCGTTCTTGCGGACGGGAATCATGCCGGGCGTTTGGTAGCCGATATTGCCGTCCACATCGGCGTAGAGCAGGTTTTGGGCGGGGACATGAAAGCCGCGCGCCGCCTCGCGGAACTCGTCCCAGTTTTGGGCGCGGTTGAAGCCCCAAATGGCTTCGAAGGGCGTGCTGGGAGTTAGCGCCGTCCACGAGAGGGCAATCACATAGTTTTCGGGAAGTTCGACGCCCGCTTCATCCTTGAACGGGACTGCTTCGGGATCTTTGGGGTCGACCTCATCTTTGAGCGGACCGTAGGTCTCGGAGATGATGGGTCCATGCCGCGAGGTGCGGATGGTGATTTCAACCGCATCGCCGCCGACCACGCTGAGGGTCTCGGTGCGGGTTTCAAAATCCACCCATTCGCCGTCCACCTCGTATTGATTTGGATTTTCAGGGTTGACCTTCTCGATAAAGAGGTCTTGCACGTCTGGACCAAGGTTGGTGAATGCCCAGGCAAGGCGGTCGTTGTGACCGGCGACCACGCCGGGCACGCCCGCGAAGGAGAAGCCAGTCACTTCGAAGGGGCAGGCTTCGGATTTCGGGGCACAGTGCAGGGCGTTTTGGAACCAGATGGACGGCATTTGGATGCTGAGGTGCATGTCGTTGGCGAGCAGGGGCTTGCCTGTGGCGCTCAGATTGCCTGAAACCGCCCAACTGTTCGAGCCGATTCCGCTGCCGGTGGGTCCGAGGACGGCGGTGAGCAGGTCGAGTTTGTCCGCGATGGATTCATAGTCAAGAGAGATGGGTTGAACGTTGAACGTTAAACGTTTAACGGCGTTTGCATTCTCCCCAATCTTTGGCACGATAACGGGATAATCCGATGGGTATTCGGGGAAGACTTCAGCCAGTTGTTCGGGGGAGAGAGTTTTGAGCAGGATGGCGCGTTCGATTTCGTCGTCCATGTTGCCGCCCAAATCCCAAGCCATTGCCTTGCCCCAGGTCAGCGAATTGATGGGCGTCCAAGATTCGATTTTGTAATCGGGACTGAGCAATCCCAGCACGGCATATTCCAAACTGACGGCGGTATCGCTGTGATCTTTGAGGTAGGCATTGACTCCGTCGGTGTACGCCAGCAAAATTTCCCGCGACGTTGGCGAAAGCGCTTCCCATTCCTGTTCCGCCACCCGCTTCCAGCCGAGGGTGCGAAGGAAGGAGTCGGTCTCGACCTGTCCCTCGCCGAACATCTCCGAGAGCGTGCCAGAACCGATGTGCCGCCACGAGTCCATCTGCCAGAACCGATCCTGCGCATGGACGTAACCCTGCGCGAAGAACAGGTCATGCGTTGTGGATGCATAAATATGCGGGATGCCCATGCCGTCGCGGTAGATGTCCACAGCGCCGTCCAGCCCGTCGAGTTGAATCTCCCCGTCAATTTGCGGGAAGGATTTTTGCGCGACGGTGTTGGGTAGGTAGCTCTTGAAGTAGAACAATCCGCCCGATGCCACGATCAGCGCGAGGATGACGATCAGCATCAGTCCTCTGCCTAGAAACTTGCCTAATTTTTTCATGCTTCTCCTCCGAGTTGAATAATAAAACGTGACAGCCGCTGGCGAAGGCGACTGTCACGTATTGAGACACCGATAATAGGGAATGGTTACGGTGGGTTCCGCGCGGGAATAAATCCCCGCGCTCAATTACGAAGCCGCTTCGACAGGCTCAGCGCACCGCCTGCGGGCTGGCAGGTCGAAGACCTTTGTACGCTTCGCGCAGCACGGGGATTGTATCCCCGTGCGATAACAACGGGTAGATACAGGATGCTGCTTGGGCGTGGCGTCGCTCGGCGAGAGGCATTTTTCTGCTACGAGTGGGCATTGCGTGGCGATTAGGTTCGCGCGGGAATAAATCCCCGCGCTCAGTTACGAAGCCCTACGGGCTAATCCAGTTCCAATTCTTTTTGGATGTTTCCATTGGCGTGATGCTGTTTTTGGTTGTGAATATATCGCACAATTGTAGACAGGTTCCGCTCGCCAAATGAAAGCACGCCGTATTCGCTTTGCCAGTAAAACTCGAAATCAGGGTTGACGACATGATTTACGAAATGTGAACTTCCGCCTTTGACTTCGCCTATGACCTTCGATAACGAATGCTTTGGAGGGACTGTCGCCGCGAGATGGACATGCTCCTCCGTGCCGCCGATGGCATGGACGATGCCGCCAAATTCGATCACCTTTGCGGCGATCACACGATACAACTCGGCTTCGAGTTCAGGCAAAATCAGCGGATGCCGTTCCTTGACTCCCCAAACGAAGTGATAGAAGAGGCGATAGTATGACATGGTTTCCTCCCGTGCGGGACAGGTCGAAGACCTTTGTATTTGAGCACGGGGATTTTATCCCCGTGCGATTCCAAGGCGTGGATTCATCCCATCGGACAGGATTCTGCTTGGGCGTGTGTCGCCCACGCGAGGAGCATTTTCCTGCTTCGATGGGACTTTGCGTGGCGATGGAGCACGCGCGGGAATGAATCCCCGCGCTCAGTTACGAAGCCCTTCGGGCTACCCTCCGTACGGAACCCAGATATTCTTCACCTGAGTTGAATGTCTTAATATCTCGTCCATCTCTGGCAAGTCACCTGTGGCAGGCATGACCCAGGTCTGCTTCATGTTGCCAATCGAAGCCAGTTGCACGGCTTTTTGTCCTTCGGCGGAACCCGCATACCAGACCACATCCACGTCGTCGTGCTCGGAGAGAGTCTTGGCGAGTTCGTCCTGTCCGCCTGTGACGATGTTGAACGTGCCTGCGGGGACATCGGATGTTTCCAACACTTGATAGAAATCGGTGGCGGTCAGCGGCGACATTTGAGAGGGGACGACGACGAGGACATTTCCCATCGCCAGAGCGGATGCCGCCAGCGTGCAAAGCGCCAGCAATGAATTGTCGTCTGGCAAAAGAATGCCCATCACGCCGATGGCTTCGGGCACGGCAATCGTCACATTGCGGATCGGTGTGTTGTGAACCGCACCGTCGTATTTGTCCGCCCAGGCTGCGGCGGTGAACAGGGCGGAGATGCTGGCTTCCACTTCCTGATTGACAGAGTCAAGGTTAACGCCTGTTTGCTGAGCAATTCTTTTTGCAAAGTCATCACTGCGGGCGGAGAGGTTTTCACCGAGGTAATACAAAATCTGAGCGCGGCTGTGACCTGTGGTCTTTGACCATTTGTCCGCAACTCCGCGCGCGGCTTCAACTGCGTTGCGAATATCCTTACGGCTGCCTTGCCCCACTTCGCCGATCAGGTTACCGTTCAAGTCAAATACTTCAATTGAGTATCCGCTGTCGGGGCGGGCTTGCTTGCCGTTGATGAATAATTTGGCGGTGCGGTCGATGGGTCTAAGGTCAAAGGTCGAAGGTCGGGAGCCGTTTGATTTTGCTTTCACCTTCTTGGGTTTAGCTTCTGACTTTTGACTTTCGACTTTTGACTTTTTCACATATTCCCACAATCCCTCTTTCCCGCCCTCTCTTCCGAAGCCTGATTCACGATATCCGCCAAATCCAGAAGCGGCATCGAATAAGTTTGTTGAGTTGATCCACACTGAACCAGCCTTAACCTGTGTGGCGATGTCCAATGCTAGATTAATATCTTCGCTCCAAATGGAGGCGGCGAGACCGTAGCGGGTGTTATTGGCTAACTTGACGGCTTCTTCAGGTGTGCGGAAGGTCATCGCGGCGAGGACGGGTCCGAAGATTTCTTCCTGTGCGATGGTCGAGGCAGGCGCGACGTTCATGCACAAAGTGGGTGGGTAGTAATATCCGTCAGTGGGGCAGGCAGTGGACGGTTGGAAGATGTCCGCGCCTTCTTCCCTGCCTTTTTGGACGTACAAGTCAATCGTCTCTTTTTGCGAAGGTGAAACAATCGCGCCCACGTCGGTGGTTTTATCGAGCGGATCGCCGACGCGCAATTTTTCCATGCGCGCCTTCAACTTGGTGTACATCTTTTCGGCGACGCCTTCCTGCACGAGCAAACGCGAACCCGCACAGCAGACCTGTCCCTGATTGAACCAGATCGCATCCACCACGCCTTCAATCGCGGAATCTAAATCGGCGTCGTCGAAGACAATGAACGGGGATTTGCCACCCAGCTCAAGGGAAATCTTTTTCGGCGTGCCAGCCGTCGCCTTGCGCAGAGTCCGCCCAACGTCGGTCGAGCCCGTGAAGGCAATCTTATCCACATCCGCATTGACCAGCGCCATGCCCATCTTTCTGCCTTCGCCCGTCAGCACGTTGAACACGCCAGGCGGCAAAATCTTTCCACAAATTTCGGCGAACAGCAGCGCGGTCAGCGAGGTGAAGCCAGCGGGTTTGAGCACCACCGTGTTGCCCATCGCCAGCGCGGGCGCGACCTTCCACGAAAGCATCAGCATTGGGAAGTTCCACGGGATGATCTGCCCGACGACGCCGACGGGTTCGTAGCCGCGCAGTTCGGTGGACATGATTTGCGCCCAGCCCGCGTGATAATAAAAGTGGCGGGTGACGAGCGGGATGTCGATGTCGCGCGTCTCGCGGATCGGCTTGCCGTTGTCCATGCTTTCGAGGACGGCGAACAGCCGCGAATTTTTTTGGATCTGACGGGCGATGGCGTACAGATAACGCGCCCTTGCATGACCCGATAGCTGGCTCCAGCTTCGGAAGGCTTTTCGCGCCGCCTTGACCGCGTCCTGCACATCATCTTCGCTGGCTTTGGCAACGTCCGCCAGTTTTTGCTTCGTCGCAGGGTTGATGGTCGGATACCATTCCTTTGTGGAAGGGTCACGCCATTCGTTGTTGATAAAAAGCTGGAACTTGCCATTGTGCGCAGCAATCCAATCCAGCGCGGGCTTCGAGGCTTCGGGGGCGGGTCCGTAGGTGAGGGTGTCGAGAATTTCGGGGATTGTCATTTTATGCCATCACAGGTTCGTAGTGTAAAACCAACAATTGTTCTGCCCGCACAGCCAACTCGGCAAATGTGCGTCCGTTATTATCTGCAAATTCCACTTCATAGACGTCGGACGCTAGAAACTCCACCACCGTTCCCACTTGCCCAAGCGAAAGGTCGCGTTCGGGAAGTTCCTGTGTCAGTGCGACGACATCCAATAATTTAACTTTTTGTTTCATTTTGTCTCCTACAACACATAACAACTGGTTAATCGCGGCGTGTCTTCCCCACGTCGAATAATCCATGTAGTGCGAACGACTGCTTCATTGCCGCCATGACTCATTGAAAAATCAACGATATATCGTTGACCAAATTCGTTGTTTTCTCCTGAAATTGATTCCGTAACACGTACGGCGACAAGCATGGCAGAACGCAACTCAGCCGCGTCATCCGCTGTAATACCCAGCGCCGAAGCAAAAACACGCGCCTTGTGTTTGCCGCGCGGATGGCTTTCGCTCAGGCAATAGTCGCGTAATTTTTCAATTTCTACAATGGCTCGCTCAGCGTTGGGCACTTTCATGCTGAAAATTATACCCCTGCTTGAAATGGAAATTCACCCCTTCATTCACAACTTGCCCAGGCGTCGATCTCCACCTTGATTGCGGGACTTGCCAGCGCCGCTGCATACATCAACGTCATCGCGGGTTGGTGACCCGCTAATTTGGAGGCGACCAGCGCGCGGCGTTTGTCTGTGTCCCACTCGCCGACGAGGTAGGTTGTCAGCTTGACCAAATCTGTCACCTGCATGTTTGCCGCTTTCAGGTTGCGGAAGATATTCTCGAAGGCGATATCCAACTGCTCGATGGGGTCTTCGGGGATGGTTCCATCGAGTCTTATGCCGATCTGTCCCGAAATGATGAGCATCCGCCCGCCTGCAATTTCAACCTGATGAGAGTATCCGCCGAGCGGCTTGTGGATGGTCTCAGGGTTGCGGAAGTAATTCATGACGCTACCCCTTTGGTTCTTCAGGGAACCAATCGGGCGGCGTGTTGGATTTCGTCTGTTGATTCTTCCAAGTCGCCACCACCAGTTGAAGAGTATCCAGCATACGGTAGCGCAGGGTTTCGATCGAGGACGCGTAGCGTTTGTAGACGGAGCGATCGGAATAGTCGTTGCTGCCCAATTCTCCGTGGATGATCTTCAACAATGCCAGAGACAGGGTCACATTCAACTCGTTGGCGTTCAACAGCAAATGGAAGAGGTCAAGTTTATCTTCCGTATCGGGAGTGCGGAACAAGTCCTTGTGATCGGATGTAATGGTAGGCATGGGCTTTTCTCGAATCTTTCCTTTAAGACAGCGGCTGCTTCTGCAAATTGCAGCGGGAACATACACCGGTAGCGGGTTTGGAACCCATTGTTTTTTCCATTATAACTCCGTCATATCCTCTGCATCTCTTTAATCCATGAAATCAATGCAGGCGGCGCGCGCTTTTCCCAAAAGGCAGACTAGGGTTTGGGAGAAAGGATGGGCAACGGGGCAGGTCCGCTCAATTGCGCCAGCGGGGCATAGACCCACGCGTTTTGACTCTGTTGACCGGGGACTTCAATCATAATCCAGTCGCCGTTTTGGGTCTGACCAAGGGCAAGCGCCGATTGTCCCACCGCCAACATGCCAACCGCCAATCCATCGAGGGCTGGATCAAGGCGGATATCGATGCCGCCCGGTCCCAGGTTGGTGACAATGGGAACGCTGGGTGTGGGAATCATGGTCGCCGGAGAAGCCTTGGGATCCACAGGCGTGGGTTCGAGCGTGGGCATCGGCAAAATCGACTTGCCCTGCAATCTTGCCATTTCGATCATATATTGATCGTGAAGACGGCGTGAAAGAACAAGCCCCTGGTTCACCGCATCCTGATCGGTGGTTCCCATGAAGGCAAGCAGGGTCTGGATGAACATGTTCATGTGGGTCAGTTCCAATTCCTTGAGAGACTTAAGACAGGATGGAACGGAAAGGTCTTCGGCAGAACGACGGATACGCTGCAAGTTCTCGATGGTGGGCTTCAATTCATCCCGGGTGGTGTAAGACGACAGGGCAGCCGCATCGTCGAACTCGCGCATCAGGCGATTGACTTTCTGAATCTCAACGCCAATGTTATCGAGCGCGCAAGCGTCCAGCGTTGAAGTAACTGTGATGGTAGGTGTTGGCGTATCGATACTGGGAGGGGTGGGCTGGGGCTGTCCACAAGAAACAAAAAACAGCGCAAGCGTTGATAAAGCAATGAAGACTGAGACGAAAGGATATTTTCTCATCCTGGATTCCTTTACGAAAGTTTAGACTCTGTCCGCTGTTTTATGGAACAACAACAGGCGGCTCACCAGAGACCTGCACGACCGAGGCGGCAACCCATGCTTTTTGAGCAGGGTTGCCCGGTGCCTCAACCTGGAACCACAACCCATCCGCAGTGCGTCCCAACGCTGGCGTGACTCCCCCCGCGGGCAGGGTTGCCACACCGCCAGAAGCAGCGTCGGGCGCAGACAGCAGGGTTACTTGATTAGGACCCGGATTGAGCACGGATAATCCCGTAGAGATAGTCGGCGTGACAAGCGTTTCAACTGTGCCTGGAATCGCCGTTGGGGGAGCCGCGACCGTCACCCCGAGCAGACGCGCAATTTCGATATCATATTGCATGTGTAATTCACGCGCCTGGACAATCCCAGCATTGACATCCTCCACCTGTGAACTCGCCATGAATACCATCAATGTTTCAATAACTGCATTCATGTGAGCAATTTGCAGTTGCTTCAAATCCAGCAAACACCCGGGGACAGTTTGGGCTTCGGCGCGACGACGAACTTCCTGTAAAGGCGGGATCACCTGCACCAGTTGATTCTGCGGTGTGCTGGAAGCCAGACTGGAGTAATCGTCGAATTCGCGCATCAGGTCGTTGACTTTTGCCACTCCGGCAGGCAGGGCAGCCGTAGAGCATGGGTCAGGTGTGTCGGTCAGGGCGACAGGAGAGGGGGACTGTTCCTCCGTGGCGCAAGCCGAAAATGAAAATATCGAGAAAAAAAACAAAATAAAAAAGGGAATGGTTTTATATTTCATAAGTTCCAATTTGACAGAGAAAGTTCAGGCTTATTTCATTATACCTGAACGAACCAACTGTCAAATTGAAGAGCGCTTACTTATATCCCTCCAAACAAACTACCCCTTGCGCTCCCACGTGCGCGTCATGCAAAGTATCGGCGGGGAGGTCGAGGCGGTCGCCGGCTTTCATGGTGACTTCTTGATTCAATTCAGGCAGACCAAAGGTGATGCTGCCCTGTGCCACGTACAAGACCTTGTGCCTCGGGTGAGTGTGGGCGACGTAGATGTACAACGGGTCGTTCGACCAGCCGTAGGGATCGAGTCCCTCGGCAACCATCAGCTTCCAAAGCATGGATTGGGTCGGAGGGTCAGAACCAGCCCAGGGGGTGAGGATCGGCATTTGAGGCATTAGGGTTCCATTGGATATCCCGCCTCCACCCAGGCAGACAATCCGCCAAGAAGGGGCATGGCTTTGGTGTACCCGTTCTGCAAGAGGAGGAACGCCGCACGGGCGCTCGTGTGCTCGTTTAGTCAGGTGCAGTAGGTGATGATCCACTGGTCTTTGTCGAGAGACAGGTCTTCGATGTTGTTTTCGAAGTTAGCCAGCGGAATGGAAATTGCGCCAGCCGCATGACCCGCCGCGTAGGATTCCGCGCTCCGCACATCCACGATGATTGCTTTTCCATCTTCAATTGCGGACTTTGCTTCTTCCACCGTCACGCGCGGAACTTCATCCTCGGTTTGCGGGATTTGCGGCGCACAGGCGGAGAGCAATGCAAGTAAAACGATTGTAACAATCAGGTATATTTTGTTCGACATAAAAGAAAACCTCCGAGGTTTTGGACGCCTCGGAGGTTTGATCTATTACAACTCGCAATACCTTTCCACCTGTTTGCCGATAATGGCGAGACTGTCCGCCCAGAACTTTTTGGTGCGGATGTTGATTCCAAAGCGGTCGGCGAGTTCCGCTGCGCGTTCTTCGCCTGTGGATGCGAGCAGATTCTTGTAGTCGGGGACAAAGTCTGCGCCGCGTTTCTGGTAGACGGCGTACAAGCCCGTTGCGAAGAGCAAGCCAAAGGCGTAGGGAAAGTTATAGAACGACAACTGCGGGGAATAATAATGCGGCTTCCAAGTCCACATGAATTTTTGCAGGTAGCGTTCGTCCAGTCCGTCGCCGTAGGTCGCCTTTTGGGCGCGTTCCATGATGTCGTTCAAATCATCGGCGGAGAGTTCGGCTTGTTCGCGGCGGGTGAAGACTTCGCTCTCGAACAGGTAGCGCGAGTAAATATCCACGATGACGGCGGCGGCTCCGCTGATTTGCGCTTCCAACACAGCCAGCAACTCCTGCTTGTCGGTGGTCTGCTTCAACACGGCTTGGGTCACAATCGTCTCGCACATAATGGACGCGGTCTCCGCGAGGGTCATCGGCGTGGCTTGCTGAATTTCGGTCTTGCCCGCCTGGTAGGCGCATTCGTTGTGGAAGGCGTGACCCAGTTCATGCGCCAGCGTGCTGACCTGGTCAAACGAGCCGTCGAAATTGCTGAGAATGCGGCTTTCTTTGACTCCCGCCACGCCCATGCAGAACGCGCCGCCGCGCTTGCCCTCGCGTTGTTCCGCATCGATCCACCCGTTGTCGAAGGCGCGACGGGCAAACGTCCCAAGTTCGGGCGAGAACTGGTTGAAATTTTCCACGATGAAGTCGCGGGCTTCGTCCCACGAATAAACTTTGTCGGTCTTCCCCATCGGCGCGGAAATATCCCACCAGGCGAGTTTTCCCGAAGGGTTGCCAAGCAGTTTCGCCTTGTGCTTGAAATACTTGCGGAACATCGGGAACGAGTCTTTCATCGCGCCAAGCATGGCGTTGAGCGTGGCGCGATCCATGCGCGAGTTGTCAATGGCGGCGTGGATTGCGTCTTCGCGCCCGCGTTTTTTGTTGAGGGTGATTGCCTCGCCCTTGACGCCGTTCATGCAGGCGGCGAGGATTTCCTGCACCCCAGCCCAGAGGATGTTTTCCGCGTCGTAGCCTCGGTGACGGGTCGGCTCATCGGGATGCGAGCGCAGGTTGATGAGCGCGGGCGCGGGCAGTTTTTTCACTTCGCCGTCGAGTTCAAAATCCACCGACAATTGCGAAGTGACCGTGCCTTGCAATTTGTCGAAGGCGTTGCCGCCGCTCAGGGTCATTTCGGCGGCGAGAACTTCTTCGGCTTCGCTCATCATGTATTTGGATTGTTCCACGCTTTCATTGAGCGCGAACTCATGGGATTTTGCCGACGGATGGAATTTGGCGGCTTTCTTGACGGCGGCTTTGCCCAACTTCCCCACCCAAGCCTGGAAGCGGGTATTCAAAACGCTTGCCTGCACCGACATCTGCTCGAACTGCGAGAGGGCGCGCATGGCGTCTTTGTTGCGCGAGTCGGTGGTGACGAAGGACTCGATGTACGGCACGATGGTGTTGGACAACTCGAAGATGGCGTTGAAGCGCTCAACCGATTCGCCCAGCAGTTTGCCCAACTTCTTCGGGTCGGTCTTGGAATCTGCCTTGCTGGCTTTCTTGAAAAATACTTCCATCTCATCCAGCATGGACTTGTATTTTTTGATGGCGGCTTTGAATTGTTTTGAATCAAGCGCGGGGTAGACGTTGGTCAAATCCCAGCGGGGAGCGGATAAGGTCATATAAATCTCCTTTGAAAAAGATATTCGGGATTATACCTTGCTTGCTTTTCCCTCCCGAAACACATAGAATCAACTTGGAGGCACTTTATGAAACAGGATAAATTTCTAACTGGAATTCTCATCGGCATTGGCACGTTGATTGTGCTGGCTTTGGCTTTATTTTTCCTGCGAAAGGATGGACAGCGCGAATACATTGCCGACTCCACTCCCGAAGGAGTGACGCACAATTACGTGCTTGCCGTCCTGAACAAAGATTATCAAAAAGCCTATGGCTATCTTGCTGACCTCGAAAACAAGCCGACCTACGAACAATTCCGCCAGTCCTTCTTCAACGGCATGGTCAACCCCACTGAAGCAGGCGTGGAAGTCGGCGCGGCGGAGATCAACGGCGACGAAGCGGTTGTGACTCTCTCGGTTTACTACTCCGCCAACGACCCGTTTGCCAGCCGCTATGCCAGCGAAGACCGCGCCCTGCTTGTGGAACAAAACGGCGCGTGGAAATTGAGCGCCATGCCGTATAACTTCTGGGATTACGGCTGGTACCAGGAGCCGTTCAAGCCGTAATCCAAAAGCTCAAACACGAAGGACACCAAGGTCACAAAGGAAAACCCTTAAACCTTCGTGTACTTTGTGTCTTTTGTGTTTAAGGGTTTTTGTTGCAAAGGACTTAATATGAAAACCATTCGACGACTTTACTTTTACGCCGTTGCCATCATCAGCATCGAGGTGGTGACTTGGGGCGTCATCAACCTGTTGCGTTCCATTTTCAGCGCGGACAAAATCACAAACGACGCCTCCACGCTGGCGGGTGCGCTCGCGCTCATTTTTGTCGGCGTGCCGATCTTCCTCATCCACTGGCTTTGGGCACAGCGTGTTTCTGCGAAGGACGATGAGGAAAAGACGGCAGGCGTCCGCGCCATTTTCTTCTATGGGATTCTGCTCGGCACATTGATTCCCGCCGTTCAAAATTTGCTCGCGCTGATAAACCGCACTTTTCTCACCACGGCAAACCTTTATGCTTCTCGTTCCATCGTTGGCGGTTCGCAAACCTGGGCAGATAACCTGATCGCCATCGTCGTCAATTTGCTGATTGCCTCGTACTTTTGGAAGACTCTTCAAGAAGAGTGGCGCACACTTCCCGAAACCGAATCCTTCGCCGAGATCCGCCGCCTGTATCGTTTCATCTGGATGTTGTACGGCTTGATGATGGTCATCTTCGGCGCACAGCAGGCTTTGAATTATGCCTTCACGTTGTCTGTTGGAAACGTGCTTGGCGGCTTGGGACGGGAGACCGCGGTCAATGCGATTGCCCTGCTGGCGGTTGGTTCTCCCATTTGGTTCTTCTCGTGGAAAATTTTGCAGGACGTTTTGGCTGACGCGAAGCGCGCCGAACGGGACTCTTATCTGCGCCTCGGCATTCTCTACCTCCTCTCCCTCGGCGGCGTGGTCACCACCCTGACGGCTGGCGGCAACCTGATTTATTTCCTCCTCATGCAGGCGCTTGGCGAAGGCAAAGGCTTTGCCAATTTCATTCAGGACATCGGCGGGGCGATTTCTGTCGGCGTTCCGTTCGCGGTGGTTTGGGCATATTACGGAAACTGGCTCAACCAGCAATTTGCCTTCGACGAAGATTCTCCGCGCCGCGCGGGCAAGAAGCGCTTGTATTTTTACATCCTCTCTTTCCTCGGTTTGGCGGCGACGGTTTTTGCGATGATCTCCCTCTTCTCGGTGGTCATTGACCTGGCTCTTACGCGGGCATACCTCAGCAGCAGCGGATTCGCGTCCGCGCTTTCGACGGCGCTCGGTGCGCTCGCGGCGGGACTTCCCCTCTGGCTGCTGACCTGGCGTCCCGTTCAGGCGGACGCTCTCGCCGAAGGCTCTGTCGGCGATCATGCGCGGCGTTCGGTCATCCGCAAGACGTATTTGTACCTCGTGCTCTTCGCCTCCGTCATCGGTGTGATGATTTCGGGCGGGACTTTGATTTTCACGCTCATCAACTCCGCTTTGAGTGGGGACGTGAGCGACGTTGCGAAGTCTGCGCTCAATTCGCTGCAAGCGTTGGTTTGGTTCGCTGTGCTGTTGCTCTATCACCTCTCCGCTCTGCGAAACGATGGCGCGGCAACCGCCGACACGCTGGAAGAAAAACAGCGGGAATTCAAACTCGTTGTTTTGGATGACGGCGGCGGATTTGCAGACTCGGTCAAAGCGACGTTTGCGAAACGCGCCCCCAAACTTTCGCTGACGGCGGTGAATCTCAAAGAAGAAATCCCCGCAGACTTGCAAGCCGACGCTCTCGTGTTATCTGGCTCACTGGCGTTGAATCCCCCCGAAAAGGCTGGGGCGTGGATTCGCTCTTTTGGCGGAACCAGGCTCATCGTCGAGGATGACTTGGCGGGCGTGGCGTGGATGACTGATTCGGCGCAGGCAGCGGATTCAGCGAAGTCAATGGCTGAGGGGGGGAAAGTCCGCCCGCATTCCTACAAAGGCGTTTCGGCATGGACATACGTCGCCTACGTTTTCGCGGCGCTGTTCGCCTTGCAATTGCTGTTTACTTTGACGATGTTGGGCGTCTCGATGGTCGTTGGTTTTTAATGATATACTTTTGAAAAAATTTCAACAGGAATCGAGGGCGAACTCACATGAAAGTAACTGTCCTTCAAGAAAATCTGGCGCGCGGTTTGAGCGTTGTCTCCCGCGCCGTTTCGCCGCGCAGCACGCTCCCCGTTTTATCGAACATTTTGATTGCGACCGATGAAGGTCGCCTGCGGCTCTCTGCCACCAATCTCGAACTTGGGATCACCTGTTGGATTGCGGCGCGGATCGATGAGGATGGTTCGACCACCGTTCCCGCGCGGACGTTCGCCGATTTGGTGAATGCCCTGCCCGGCGATCAGGTTCAGTTATCTTTGGATGTGAAGACGCAAAGCCTGCACGTTCGGGGCGGCACATCGAACAACGACATCAAGTGTATCGACGCCCAGGAATTCCCTCCGCTTCCCACGCCCGAAATGAAGGATGCCGTTCCGCTGAATGTGGTGGATTTCAAAGAGATGATTCAGCAGGTGGCGTTTGCCGCCTCGACCGATGAAGCCCGCCCCGTCTTGATGGGCGTGCTGATGAATGTGGAAAAAGAAAACGTGACGATGGTTGCCGCTGACGGCTTCCGCCTTTCGGTTCGCAAGGCGCAGTTGTCGAATCCCGCACCGCACCCGTTGAATGTGATCATCCCCGCCCGCGCGTTGAACGAACTGGCGCGTGTGGCAGGCGACGGCGAAGAGCCGATTTACATGGTCGTGCCGAAGAATCGCGGACAGGTTCTCTTCCGCGTCAAGGATGTGGAAGTGGTCTCGCAATTGATCGACGGCACCTTCCCCGATTACCAGCAGATCATCCCGCGCAGTTATAAATCGCGCACACTCATTTCGACAGCGGCTTTGCTCAAGGCTTGTAAACAGGCGGAAATCTTCGCCCGCGAAGGCTCGAACGTGGCGCGATTCGATATCAAGCAGTCCAGCGGCGAAATGCAGCCCAGCGAAGTCGAAATCTCCGCCACTTCCGAAGAGACGGGCAAAAATGAAACCATCGTCGAAGCCACCGTGGACGGCAGCGGCGTGCTGATTGCCTTCAACGTCAAGTTCCTGCGCGAAGTGCTGGAAGTTGTCAAGACCCCCAACGTGGCGCTGGAAACCTCCGCGGCGAATGCGCCCGGCGTCATCAAGCCCGTCGGCGACGACAAATTCCTGCACGTCATCATGCCCATGCACTTGGGGTAACATTTCAGGTTGCAAGTTAAACGTTGAAAGTTGTAGAATCCGCTGGACGCCAAACCGTCTGGCGGATTTTTGTAATATTTTCTCGCTTCTCACTTTTTTCTTTTTACAATTAGGTGACTTATGACTTTACCCAAAATATCGGTCGACAACATCCTGCGTATTTTTCTCGCGCTCAATCAATATCCCATCTTGAGCAAACGTATTCGTTCGCGGATGAGAAAGGATTTGTACGCGCGCGGTATTATCACGAAAGAGAATCTTGACACAGAAACCCGCAAGAAGGGAATCGAATCGCAAGTGCGCGAGGGGTTGCATAACCCGCTCGAAGAGGAGCCCGCCGACGTTTGGGAAACCCGCCTGCTGCGCATCCGCGACTCACTGACCGATTTCTACTACGCCCACAACCTGCCCTACGAAGAGTTCGAGAGTCTTGTCCTCCAACTGCTCGCGGAACAGGGCAGCCCCGACTCGGAATTCGTCTGGTTCAACCCCGAACTTGCCCCGCAGGAAATGCTCTTCGAGCAGGCAGAGATGATCGAATCCATGCCGCCCGATGAGCAGAAAAAATATGAAGCGCGGTTGAAGGAGTTGAAGGTGGTGCTGATCCGCACGATGATTAGCGACCAGTTGAAATACATCAAGATTGCCCGCAAATGGTTTACGGTGGGCGATTTGAAAGACATCCGCGCCCGCAAGATTGGCAGCGGCAAGGTCGGCGGCAAGGCGGCGGGAATGCTGCTCGCCATGCGTATCATCAAGGAAACCGCGCCGCCAGACGTTGCCGCGCGATTCAAGCTTCCCGTTTCGTATTATCTCGGTTCCGATGTCTTCTATAACTTCCTGACCTACAACGACCTGGTGCATTGGAACGACCAAAAATATAAGACCGATGACGAAATGCGCGCGGACTATCCCGCCCTGAAAGCCGACTTCGAAAAAGGGCATTTCCCCGCTGAAATCATGGAAAGCCTGGAGCATGTCTTGCAGGCGGCGGGTGACCGCCCGTTGATCGTCCGCTCTTCAAGCCTGCTGGAGGACAACTTCGGCACTTCGTTTGCAGGCAAATACGAAAGCATTTTCCTCCCCAACCAGGGAACGCATGACGAAAAATATTTTGCGCTGACCCATGCCATCGCCACCATCTACGCCAGCGTGCTGAATCCCGACGCGCTGATGTATCGTCACCTCAAGGAGCTTGCGGATTACGATGAACGTATCGGCATCCTGATTCAATTTGTGGAAGGCGAACGGGCGGGGAAATATTACTTCCCCCATGCCGCGGGCGTCGCGTTCAGCCGAAACATCTACCGCTGGTCGCCGCAGATCAAACAGGAGGATGGATTCCTGCGCCTCGTCTTCGGGCTGGGAACCCGCGCCGTGGACATGGTCGGCGACGACTACCCCCGCCTCGTCGCGCTCAGTCATCCGCGCCTGCATTCGTCGTCCGATGTCCGCAACATCAAACGCTATTCGCAGCAGCGCATCGACTTGATCGACATCGAAGCCAACGCTTTTGCAACCGTCCCCGTGCGTGATGTCTTCGACGCCGATTGCCCTCCCCTGCGCTTCATCGCCCAGGTGGACGAAGGCGGCGACCTGCTGCCCATTCGCTCGCGGCTGGCTGACCCCGCCAACATGGTGGTCACCTTCGACGGCTTACTCTCCCGCACGCCTTTCGCCTCCAACATGCGGACAGCGTTGAGACTGCTGGAGACCTACTACAAATCCCCTGTGGATACCGAGTTCGCGCTCGAGGTCATCAATCCCGACGACCATCCCGATGTTCAAATCACGCTTTTACAGTGTCGCCCGCAAAGCCACATCCAGGACGGAGTCGAGACTCCGCTTCCGCATGACCTCGATGAGAACGACATCATTTTCTCCACGCAGACGATGGTTCCGCAAGGCGCGGTGCAAAATATTCGCTATGTGCTGTTTGTCCCGTCCGAGGGATATTTCAGCCTCGAATCGCAAGCGGAACGGGTCTTGCTGGAACGTGCCATAGGTCAGTTGAATGCGGCGTTGAAGGATGAAGTCTTCATCGCGGTGGGACCCGGTCGCTGGGGAACGTCCACGCCCGACCTGGGTGTGCATGTCACATACAGCGATATTTACAACACACATGCTTTGGTCGAACTGGCGGGTGAGGCAGTTGGCGCATCGCGTGAGCCATCCTTTGGCACGCACTTCTTCCAGGATTTGATGGAAGCGAACATCTATCCGCTGGGCGTATTCCTCGATGATGGGAACACCGTTTTCAAGCGTGATTTCTTTTACGATACGCCAAGCCGCATGAAGGAATTTATTTCGATTGAAAATCCGCGCGTGGTCAATGCCCTGCGCCTGATCGCCGTGGACGATTACCGCCCCAATCACCGCCTGGATTTGGTCATGGACGCGCACAAGAGTTATGCGGTTGCATTCCTGGTTGGGGAGGAGGCGGAAGCCGAAACCATAGAGAATGAAACGATGATGAGCGGACTACCGTCTGCAAAGGAATAAAAAATCAGCGAGATGAAAAATCGGGACTGCAATCATGCAGTCCCGATTTTTTTTGCTCTCTTTGAATAGAACAAATGTTCTATTCAAATTCTCTCAAACCTGACCCTCTGCCTGATTCTCCCCATCGGGTCGATTCAACGCCTTGGTATTTATCCGCGCTGATCGAGCGCTGGGGGCATCGAGTGGCGGCGGATGGTCTCGCGGGTCAACGGGCGTTTGGCAATCACGTTGATCTTGTTCATGTTCTCGAGGATGTGCGTGGATACAACTTCCCAGCCTTCCTCGCCCCACGTGTTCAGAAGTCCTTCCAACTCATCCGCTTTTACGCCAGACCAGAACGCGCCGACGGTTTGCACGCGATATTCCCATTTTTGGGTCTCTTCAGCCATTTTATACTCCTTGAAAGTTGGCGGAAACTTGAGAGTTACTTTTAACAGAAGCCGCTACAGAGGCAGTTTTTCGGGCGTTTCACATGAAACGTTATGACTTTGTCTCGCCGCGATACAGCACATACGAGTAGACCACAAGGAACAGGCTCGACCCGATCAGCGGGACGAACATCAGCCAGAACGCGGTCATGCCGCCGAAGAATCCGCCGACGATTGCCAGCGCACCCGAAGCCATAAACAAGCTGGAGCCGAGTTGGTGGGTCTTGTCCCACACGGTATCGCTAGAGAGAGTCCAGGGGGTGCGAATCCCGATGAAGAAATTGCGCTTTGCCTTCTTCAGCATCCAGCCGACGGCGATGAACAGCACGCCCATGAACGGCAGCATTGCCGCGCTCATCTTGAAATCCTGATAGCCAAGGCTCCAAGCCAGGGTTAGCCCGTGGACGTAAAGCATGAACGCCACGATCACCAGGATGAAGAGATTAAAGCTCTCGCGGAACTGTGCGATGTTTGCCTTGAGCGGATCGACACCAGGCAATACCAGGAACAAAACCAGCATTCCCAGCGTGATGAGTGGCATCAGGAACACGCCCCAGAATTTGGACATAGTTCCATCCACCTCGTCGTTGACGTTCCAATGCGAAGCCATCTGCTCGGGGAGTTGATCCCACAACAGCGCTCCCGCCAGCGTCGCCAGTCCAATCAAAACCAGGGTGATGAAGGTCGTTGTTTTTGTTGTCATTCGTTTTCCTTTCCTTTGAACGTTTCACGTGAAACTGATTTACTTTTCCTTCGGTAAATTATTCTGCGCCATCGAGACCATGCCGCCCAGCCCGCCAAGGTTCATCGAGTCCACTGCGGAAGACGGGACGATGACCAGCGCGCCCTTTTCCTTCAGCCCTTCGAAAAGCATGTTCATTGCCCGCAGGTGCAGGGCTGTGGGGTTGTTGATGTATGCCTGCGAAGCCTCGGCAAACGAAGCTGCAATCTGCTGTTCCGACTCGCCGAGGATGACCCGCGCCTGCCGCTCGCGTTCCGCCTGCGCCTGACGGGACATGGCATCTTCCAAAACTTGTGGGATGACCACGTCGCGGATTTCCACCGACTGCACGGTCACGCCCCAGGGCGTGGTGCGCTCATCGATAATCTTTTGCAGTTCCTCGTCCATCTTGGCGCGCCCGACGAGGATGTCCGCGAGGGTCATTTGACCGATGATTTCACGCAGCGCGGTTTGCGCCGCCCATGCAATTGCAGAGTTGTAGTCGGTGACTTCGAGGGCAGCTTTTTCGGCATCCCACACCACCCAGAACAGAACGGCGTCCACATCAACGGGGACGGTGTCCTTGGTCAGGGTTTTCTCGGCAGAGAAGGACGTGACCGCCACGCGGTGGTCGATCCACATGACGGCTGTGTCCACAATTGGGGTGATCCAAAACAAGCCGGGACCTTTCAGCCCGTTGAATTTTCCCAGCCGCAGCACGACAACCTTTTCCCATTGCGAAGCGACCTTCATCGCAAACAGGAAATAGGTTCCGATAATCGTCCAGCCGAGGACCCATGCGCCAATTGCGCCGTCCGGGTAGCGTCCATCGCCGATGATCGCTCCTACAACTGCGATGACGAGAAATACGCCAAACAAAGTCCCCGCAATCGGCGGGATGTGCTGGTCGTCTTTTCTATTCTGTAACAAGGATTTAAGTGGTTTGGTATTCATGTTTACATTCTCCTGACAAGCAATTGCTTGTTTTCTTTATCTGTTGATTTCAAACGGTCTTTCACCGCCTGTCCAATTTCGCGCTCCGAGAAGCCAAGCCGAAGAGCCTCGTTGATAAATCGCTGCGTGAGTTCGGCAAGCGACTCCTGTCTCAATTTTTCGCTGATCTCTGGCGGCGGGATTTCTGTGATGTAGGTGCCGCGTCCTTGCTGGGTGGAGATGATTCTTTCCTGATCCAATATACGATAGGCGCGCGCCACGGTGTTGAAGTTGACCCGCAATTCCGAAGCCAACGCGCGGACTGTGGGTAACTGATCTCCAGGTTTTAGAATCCCATTCACCAGTTGACTTTGTATCTGGTTGACGATTTGAGTGTAGATGGGAAGCCTTGCATGGAAATCAAGGTTTAGGGTGAGTTTCTTCTCTGTCATGCGTCGTCCTTACATTGTACTAATTGTATCATTGTCATAATTGTACTCATTTTCACTTTTCTGTCAATCCCTCTGTAAATAAAAACTTCGCCCTGAGCGCAGTCGAAGGGCGAAGTTTTTATTGGAGCGTATGGATTACTTTTTGATTTTCATGCGGCGCATCGCGGCTCCCAGACGTTTTATCCCCTCTTCGATATCTTCCGCTGGCTGGGATGCGAAGTTGAGACGAATCCATTCGTCCCCGCTCGCGCCGTCAGTGAAGAATAAGTTGCCAGGCGCGAACGCGATTCCCTCTTTGCAAGCCGCAGTCAACAAGTTATCCGCTGACATGGATTCGGGAAGCTTCAACCAAATGAACAAGCCGCCCTTGGGCGCGTCGAAGGAGACGCTCGGAGGCAGGTGACGGTCAATGGCTTCGAGCATGGCGTCGCGCCGCTTGCGGAAGACTTGACAGGATCGATGCAGGTAAGCCTGATAACGTCCCACGGTGACGTAGGCATCCAGCGCGCGTTGAATCAACGTGGAAGTTGCCAGGTCGCTGAGGCGCTTGAAGTTAAGCAGGCTGTCGTAGACGAGACCATCTGCCACGATGAATCCAACCCGAAGCCCAGGCATCAACATTTTGGAAAAAGTGCTGACGTAAATCACCTGTCCGCCGGGGTCGAGCGCTTTGAGCGATGGCTGGGCGTGGCCTTCGTAGCGCAAGTCGCCGACGAAATCATCTTCGAGAATCGGGACGTTGTATCTGTCTGCAAGCACGATCAACTGTCGGCGGCGGGCGCTGCTGAGACAAGTCCCCGTCGGGTTGTGAAAATTCGGGATGGTGTAAATCAGCTTGGGGTGATATTGCTGGAGGAGCGTCTCCAGCTTTTCAACCTGCATCCCTTGACCATCCATCGGAATGCCGACGATTTGAAATCCCAGCGTGCGGAAAAGATCGAGGGCTGATGAATACGTAGGGTCTTCGACGAGGACGATGTCGTTCGGTTTGAGCAAGACCTGCGCCGCGAGAAAAATCGCCTGCTGTGACCCAGCCGTGATGAGGACGTTTTCTGGATGCGCCTGCAATCCCTGACTGGCGAGGATGTGGGCAATGCCCTCGCGTAGCGGAGCGTAGCCGTTGCGTTCGCCATATTCCAGCGCGGAAATCTGGTCACGGCGCATGACGGTTTGGATAATCTTGCGGAACTCTTCGGATGGAAACTGCCGCGCGTCGCTGACGCCGCTGGCAAAGCTGATCGGGTGCGGATGTCCCGCTGCGGCGAGCATGTCATCCACCACGTCGGACTTGCGCAGGATGTGATTGGATTGAAGGCTTTGCTGCCAAAGCGGCAGGGCGGCGTCGCTGTTTTTTGAAATTGGCGGAATCGGATTTTGCGGCAGGACGTACGTGCCGCTGCCCATGCGCGAGAAGACCAAGCCGTCCGCTTCCAATTCGGCATAGGCATTTTCGATCGTGGTTCGATTAACTCCCAGGTCATGCGCCAGTTGACGGCAAGCGGGCAGGCGCGTGTCGGCGGTCAGGCTTCCCGAAAGAATCGCCTGACGAAGATACTTCCCAATTTGCTGGTAGAGCGGAGTCTCGCTTTGGCGGTCGAGTGGAATACGCATTTTGATGTCTCCATTCGGTATTGGCTTGGTGAATATATCATCAACCTGCCCGAAGGGACAGAGACAATTCACCTCAAACTGCCTCAGTCGCCAAAATTGGATGGGTACTTATTCCTGTTTATTGGCTCTTAACATATGCCAATTTCGTCCTAGAATCTAAAAACACAAAAAACCTGGCAGGTTTGCTTCAAGGTAAATCACCTGCGGAATATCCGTATGGAAAAATTCAAAAAATTAGGAGTGCAACATGGAATCAAAGACTGGTACCTGGACTGAGAAAAAAGGCTTGGCGCAAATGCTGAAAGGCGGCGTCATCATGGATGTGGTGAATGCCGAGCAGGCGAAGATTGCCGAAGAAGCCGGCGCGTGCGCGGTGATGGCGCTGGAGCGCGTCCCTGCCGACATCCGCGCGGACGGCGGCGTGGCGCGCATGTCTGACCCCGACATGATTCTCAAGATCATGGATGCGGTGACCATCCCCGTGATGGCAAAATGCCGCATTGGACATTTTGTGGAAGCGCAGATTCTCGAAGCGGTAGGCATCGACTACATCGACGAGTGCGAGGTTTTAACTCCCGCAGACGAAACCAATCATATTTTGAAGCACAACTTCAAAGTACCGTTCGTGTGCGGATGCCGTAATTTGGGCGAGGCATTGCGCCGTGTGGGCGAAGGCGCTGCGATGATCCGTACCAAGGGTGAGGCTGGCACCGGCGACGTGGTCGAAGCAGTGCGACATGCACGAACAGTACTCGGCGACATCCGCCACCTGACCACCATGCCCGATGAAGAACTGATGCGCTACGCAAAGGAAATCGGCGCGCCGTACGAACTGGTCAAGGAAACCAAGGAACTCGGTCGCATGCCCGTGGTCAACTTTGCGGCGGGCGGCGTGGCAACTCCCGCTGACGCGGCGTTGATGATGCAGCTCGGCGTGGACGGCGTCTTCGTCGGCTCCGGCATCTTCAAGAGCGGTGACCCCGCCAAACGCGCGGCGGCAATCGTCAAGGCGGTGACCCACTTCAAGGACGCGGGCATTCTCGCGGAAGTCAGCAAGAATCTCGGCGAGCCGATGGTCGGGCGCAACGTGTCGCAAATGCCCGAAGGCGAGAAGATTGCGGGACGGGGTTGGTAGGAGCAGTTATCAGTAATCAGTGAATAGTGATCAGTGGTTTCAGAACTGATTACTGTTCACTGTACACTGTTGACTTGGTTGCAAAGACTATGAAGATTGGCGTCCTCGCCTTACAGGGCGATTTTTCTGAACACGTTTCCATGCTGAAAAAAATCGGCGTGGAGGCGGTTGAAGTCCGTTTGCCGAAGCATCTTGATGGGCTGGGCGGACTGATCATCCCCGGTGGCGAATCCACTACCATCGGCAAACTTGCCGTGGCGTATGATTTGATGGAGCCGCTGCGCCAGTTTGGCAAGTCCCATGCCATTTGGGGAACTTGCGCCGGCGCCATCTTCCTTTCGAAAGATGCAAAATCTGACCAGCCGCTGCTGGGGCTGATGGACATCACCGTCCAACGCAATGCCTTCGGGCGGCAGGTCGATTCTTTCGAAACCGACCTCGACATCGAGGAGTTGAAGAAAGCCAGCGGCACGGAACATCCCTACCACGCGGTTTTCATCCGCGCGCCCATCATCGAAGCGGTGCATGGAAATGCCAGGGTACTTTCCGCGCTCGAAGATGGGCGGATTGTAGCCGCGCTCGAAGGGCGGTTGCTTGCCACCTCGTTTCATCCTGAATTAACAGACGATACAAGATTCCATCAGTATTTTGTTTCATTGGCGGGGTAAAATTGAGACCCTAAAGGCGTTCAAAACCTTTAGGGTCTTTTCAAACCATGACCATCCGCCCGCTCGACCTCCTCGACCTTCCCGTTATTGCCCGTCATCGCAACGATGTGTTGACGCTCGACAGCGCGCGCGCCCTCACGCGCGGACATCCGTTGGGGGCGATGGGCTTGCTGGCGTACATCAACCCGGCGCGGCATTTGTACGCGGCAATCGCCAACGGCGGCGAGACGGCTCTGCTGGGCGGAATCATTCATACCCGCGGCGAATCGTTTGCCAAACTGCTCTACCTTGCGCCTGCCTCGCGGCTCGACGCTCCGCAACTGCCGGGGCTGATCGAACACCTGGCGGCGCAGGCGGGCGAGTGGCAGGCGTTCCACGTCACCGCCGAGGTGGACGAGTCGAGCGACGTTTTCCCAGCCCTGCGGATGGCGGGTTTCTCGGTCTATGCGTGGCAAAGGCTGTGGGATGTGACCAGCATCGGGAAAATAGGATCAAGCTCGGGCGGGGGATGGCGGAAGGCGCAGCCCCTCGACCTGACCGCGATTCAAAGTCTGCATTATCAAATTGTGCCGCCGCTTCTTCATCCCGTAGAACCTGCGCCGCGCCGCGCTTTGGGTTTGATTCATGCCGAAAACCTGAAGTCCCACGCCAGCGTCACCGCCGGCATGTACGGCGTTGTCTTGACCCCGCTCATTCACCCCGACGAGAATAACGTCAGTGAAAGAATCGCTTCGCTTGTGACGGGGCTGGCAGAGCGCGGCAGTCGGCGGGTATACTTGAATGTGCGTTCCTACCAGACCTGGCTGGAGCCCGCGCTCGAAGACCTCGGCGCAAAACACGCCCCACGCCAGGCGGTGATGGTGAAGCACCTTGCCCGTTTGATCAAGGATGGGCATCCGTCACGCACGGTTCCCGCAAACGTAAATGTGCAGCCCTCGCGAATCAGCAGAATGGACATCGATGAGTAATTGGTTTTCATACGACAACGGAAACACGATTGGCAGCGTGGGCGCGGAAGGCGGGGTCATTTTACGCGACGAAGAACATGAAGCAGGCGCGCGGCTGACCCTTAAGCGCGACAGCCAGTTTGTTTCCGTATCATGCAGTATCTATGGCTGGATGGATCATACCCGCTTCTTCGGAACGGAAGTCGAGGCACAGCGCGAGTATCTGTTAATGAAACCTCCGTTGGCGAACATGGTCGAGAATATTCTCTCGGCGGGCAGGAGCGATATAAAAATGTGGGAAGCGATTGCTGATTTTGTAAGGCGGTATCCATAACATGTTGAAGGCATTGATTTTCGATTTCGACGGGCTGATTCTCGATACCGAGACACCCGAAGTATTAACCTGGCAGTCGATTTACCGTGAGCATGGGTTCGAACTGCCTGTCGAAGAGTGGGCAAAGACGGTGGGCGGATGGGGGATTTCGAACTTCGATGCGGCGGAACACCTTGCAGACATTTCAGAGGGACGGCTTGCGCTTTCCTATTTGAGAGAACTCCATCGAAAAGAGTGCGACAAGATTATTCATACCAGCCCGATTTTGCCCGGCGTCACAGCCATGATCGAACAGGCGCAAGAAAAAGGGGTGCGGGTTGCTGTTGGCTCCAGTTCCACGCATTCATGGGTGGACACGCATTTAAAACGGCTTGGCATCTTCGAGCGTTTCGACCACATTGTCTGCCAGGATGACGTTCAAACTGGCAGGTCCAAGCCATACCCGGATATTTTCCTCGAGGCGCTTAGCCGATTGAATGTTCATGCCAGCGAAGCTGTGGTCTTTGAAGATTCTGTCAACGGCGTAACCGCAGCAAGGCGCGCGGGAATTTTCGTGGTCGGCGTCCCCAACCCACTGACAGAAACAATGGGGGTTCGCGGCGATATTACCGTATCATCTTTGGCTCAGGTATCTCTGCATGAATTAAACGAAAATCTAAAAATAAGGCAATGACAACCATGTCGCGTGGGAAATATTTATTTGCCGTCATCCTACTGCTCGCCCTAGCGGGCATCTTATTTTTTGCCCAAAGAGAAACACCCGCCGAGGCTGTGGTCACGGTGGAGGCTTCGCCTGCTCCCACCATAAAGCCAGCGCAAACCCCAGAGACATTTCCCATCCCTGATGGGGACCTCAAAAATTCAGTCATTGCGGCGGGAGAGTATCTCGTTCGGCAACAACTTGCCAATGGCGAGCTTTCCTACCAGGTGGATTTTTTGACGGGGGAGCGGGCTTATTCTCCATCGCATACCCGCCTGATCGGAGGGACAGGCGCGCTCTTCACCGTATGCCGCGTTTCCGGCGATGCTGATTTTTGCCGCGCCGGCGACCTTGCCCTCGATCATTACCTGGAATTGTTATTGACCGAACCAGACCATTTCCGTGGAACTTGTTTCTATGCCGAAGGCATTTGTCCGCTGGGCGGGGCGGCGCTGACGGTGGACGCCATCTACAAGCGTTGGCAAGCCAGTGGAAATTTTTCCCTTGCCGACCGCAACCTGCTGAATACGGCGGTCGAACTTGGCTATTTCATTCTCTCGATGCAAAAGCCCGAAGGCGGCTTCTATCAGGCTTTCGATCCGCACTTCAACGGCACGGCAGACCCCGATTTCCACATGACCCATGCCGCCAGTCAAAGCCTGCTGGCGTTGATTGAATTGTACGAGATGACCGGCAATGAATTCTGGCTGGAACAGGCGCGCGAAGTAAATACATACCTGGTCTCGCAGCCTGTCACCGAAGACCACTGGCACGCCTACGCCCTAAGCAAATTGGCGCAGGTCGATACATTGTCCAAAACCGATCAAGCCTTCGTCGGACAAATTGCGCAGACCATCATCACAGGTGAAGTGCGTTCACTCAATCCAAAGAACAACTGCATATCCAGCACCACCAAGTTGGAGGGACTGGCTGCCGCGGCGCAGGCGCTCTATTTTTCCAACGCCAAGCATGAATGGCTGGAACCCGAAATGCGCGCGTTCATCACTTTCGTGCGGGCGCGCCAACTCCCAGCCAACGACTGCAACTGGAAAATTTCCACAGAGTTGAGCGCGGCGTTTGGCGGCGCAATTTTCAACAGTTGCGACGAGCCTTCCATCCGCATCGATGGTTTGCAAAATTGGATCAATGGCGCAACTGCATTTTTGGAATATCGGAGTATGATTAAAAAATAGACAGGCGCTTGCGCCGTCTGCGCAACTATTTTTTGGGGATGTGTTTTGAATCACAGGGACGCCAGATTGGTAAATTGGGGTGCCAGACCGGCTTGCCTTTCATTCCCCAAAGGAGATTAATATGAGCATTGGAAAAATCAAATGGCAGTCCATCGTTTCGCAGTACTCACACCCCGAAACATGGCGCAGTCTGTGGCAGGTTATCAACACCGTCATTCCCTTTTTTGTGTTGTGGTATCTCGCCTATCGCAGTCTCGAAGTCGGGTATTGGCTGACTCTTTTACTGACCGTCCCCGCGGCGGGATTCATGGTGCGGATGTTTATCATCTTTCACGACTGCACGCATGGCTCCTTCTTCAAAACCCCGCTTGCCAATAACCGTTTGGGACTTTTGCTTGGCGCGGCAGTCTGGACCCCGTACTATGCCTGGAAACATTCGCACGCCATACATCACGCCACCGCCGGCGACCTCGACCGCCGCGGCGTGGGCGATGTGTACACCATGACGGTGGAGGAATATCTCGCCGCGCCCTGGTACAAAAAATTTGGCTATCGCGTCATGCGGAATCCCTTCATCCTGTTTACGATTGGCTCATTGATTGTCTTTGTCTTTGCCCATCGCTTCTGGGATAAAAGCGCCGGCAAGCGCGAGAAGAACAGCGTGGTGTGGACGAACATCGCCCTGCTGGGGTTTGTCGGCTGGACAATTCACCAGATTGGCTGGCAGGCGTACCTGCTGGTCGAGATTCCTATTTTGCTGATGGCTTGCGGCGCGGGCGTCTGGTTATTCTACGTTCAACATAACTTCGACCCAACCTATTGGGAGCGCCACCAGGATTGGGAGTTTTTCCGCGCCGGCATGGATGGCAGCTCATTCTACAAACTTCCCAAAGTCCTGCAATGGTTCACGGGCAATATCGGCTTCCATCACATTCACCACCTCAGCCCCAGGATTCCAAACTACAAGCTCGAACAATGCCACAACGAAAATCCGCTTTTCCAAATCCAGCCGCTGACCTTCCGCGAAAGCCTGAAGTCGTTATATTTCCGACTGTGGGACGAGCGTGAGAAGGCGCTGGTCGGGTGGAGCGCGGTCAAAAAGTATCGCATGAAGACACAAATGGACGGTATGTAAACGAAAAAGGACTGGATTTTCTCCAGTCCTTTTTCGTCCGCTCACTCCTTTTTCAATTCATCCAGCCGCGCTTTCAACTCCTTTTGCAGATCCGCGTGAGCGGGCTGGTCGGCGATATTCTCCAGTTCATAGGAATCGTTGACCAGGTCATACAATTCCCTTTCCCCGGTGGAATATTCGACATACTTCCACTCCGCTGTCCGCACGGCATAGAATTCTGGAATCTTGGAACCAATCCCGTCTTCGGTGGGCCAGTGTTCGATAAGAATCGCATCCCGCCATTCGGTTTCAGAATCCTTCAAGAGCGGCACCAGACTCAGCCCGTTGATATTTTCGGGCGCAGACACGCCGCCCAATTCGGCAAATGTTGGGGCAAGATCGATGTTTGCGACGATATGAGAATCAGCGCGGGCAGGAAAAAGGGAGGGCGCGTACACGATGAATGGAATGCGCGCGCAGGACTCGTAGGCGCAGTTTTTTGTCAGACCAAGGCGATGGTCGCCGACAGTCAAACCGTTATCGGTGATGAAAAAGATGATTGTCTTTTCGCCCAGCCCTGTTTCGTTCAATACATTCAGCACCGAAGCAACGCCGTCATCCACCGAAAGAATCGAGCGTAGAATTTGCTTATAGGAGATATCGATCTTCTCCACCGAGATTGGGTTCAGGTTCTGCAAATACTGCGGCTTGTCGCTGATATCCTCCTCCATGAAACTTGGCGGGCGGTACGGCTCTGCCTGCAATGCCGAGGCGCGGCGGAACTGCGCATCATGGCGGTCAGCCCAAAAGTAGGGGGAGTGCGGGTTGTAATATGCCATGGTCAACATGAACGGCTCATCCCGTTTTTCAGCAATGTAATCCACCGCCTTTTGGGTAATCAGGTCCGCGCCAAAGACTGCGTTTTCACCGTTGTACTCGACCACGTTTCCGTTTTCAGAGATGCTGAAATCGCGATAATACTGTGACGCGCCAACATCATCGTCCGCGTGCAGATTCTTGCCGAGAAAGACTCCCCACTCATCCCAGCCCTGCCCAACATAGCCGTAGGGTTCGAGTGAATCGTAATCGTTCAGGTACTTGCCAAAATACGCGGTCTGGTAGCCCGCCTCCTTCAGCCACACCGCATAGGTGGAGGCATCGTCGAATTTTCTTGCGCCGCCCAGGGGCCAGGTATTGGTGTAGACCTCGTTATTGTGGACGTATTCGCCGCCCAAAATGCTGGCGCGGCTCGGACAACACAGGGGCGTGGTGGAAAACCCGTTTTCGAAGTTGATGCCGTCCTGGAGCAATACATCGCGCACGGTGGGCATGAACTGAACGGTGTGATGGGGCTGGTCATCGGTGAAGATGAAAACAATGTTCGGGCGCGGATCATCCAGCCGCGCCTGCGATGCCTTCATCGCGTTTTCTGCTCCGAAGATGGTGACTGAATATGGTTCGGGCGTGGACTCCGCCTCCTGCTGTGGGACGGGCGTGGGGCTTGCCTGCCCGCTGGCACAGGCAATAAGCAAAATCATCCCCGCAAGAATTACAAAAGCAAATTGGATATGTTTCATTTTTTTCCTTTGGATAAACCGCCCTCCTAATTTATATTAAATCGTGAGAGCGGTCAAGTTGCATGGTTTTTCCAAAGTTGGTTGACAAAAAGTAAAAAATAAGATCCTTCTCGGTACAATTGCGAGAGATGAACAAGCAAAAAATACTGAGGAGGATCTAAAATGCATTATAG
>Ga0172367_10000857_pt1 | contig 45789 bp, 41 predicted proteins | sample Lak10m_FD_114542 | JGI IMG/M metagenome (GOLD analysis project Ga0172367, IMG submission 114542) | Freshwater microbial communities from Kabuno Bay, South-Kivu, Congo - kab_022012_10m | ecosystem: Environmental > Aquatic > Freshwater > Lake | place: Democratic Republic of the Congo: South-Kivu...
ACCGCTCATGCTCCACGAACGACGACACCTCCTCCTCATGGTCGAAGACGTCACCGAACGGATCAGCCTCGAAGCCCAGTTGCGCCAAGCTCAAAAAATGGAGGCCGTCGGCCAACTCGCCTCAGGTGTAGCCCACGATTTCAACAACCTCCTCACCGTCATCCAAGGCCATGGCGAATTGGTGCTCGCTACTCAAAACCTTACCCCTCGTGCTAAATCCGGGATCGAACAAATCATGCAGGCCGGTCGACGCGCCGCTCAGCTCACCAGCCAGTTGCTCACCTTTAGTCGCAAACAAATCGTCCAGTTCCGTGCCACCGATCTCAACCTCCTCGTCTCCAATCTGACCAAAATGCTGGCCCGACTCCTCGGTGAACGCGTCCAAGTCCAGCTCGCCCTTGGCCAGAATCTCCCCGCGATCAATGCCGACAGCGGCATGATCGAACAAATCCTCGTCAATCTCGCCGTCAATGCCCGCGATGCCATGCCCAACGGCGGCAAACTCGTGATCCACACTCGCCCCGTCGAGATCGATACCTCCTACACCTCCTGCCAACCCATCGCGCGCCCAGGACTCTTCGTCTGCCTCGAAGTCACCGACGATGGCTCAGGAATGGACCCCCGTACGCTCGAACGAATCTTTGAACCGTTCTTCACCACCAAACCCGTCGGCAAAGGTACAGGCCTCGGCCTCGCAACCGTTTACGCCATCGTCAAACAGCACCAAGGCTGGATCGAAGTCGCCAGCCAACTCGACACCGGCACCACTTTCAAGGTCTTCATCCCCGCCATCGAAAAAGCCGCCGCCTCCCACGACGCTCGCTTTGATAATACCGCCCAGGTGCTCGGAGGCCACGAGAGTATCTTGCTCGTCGAGGACGAGCCCGCCGTGCGAGATCTAGTCGCCCATATCCTACAAGATTACGGCTACCAAGTTTGGCAGGCCGGCGATGGCCGCGAAGCGCTCGAAAAATGGCAGCAATGCCACGACCAAATCGATCTCCTGCTCACCGACATGGTCATGCCCGAAGGGGTCACAGGACGCGAACTCGCAGAACAACTCCTCCTCGATAACCCTCGTCTCAAAGTGCTCTATACCAGTGGCTATAGCCCCGAACTGATCAGCGAAGGTTTTGAGCTCCGAGAAAATATCAACTTCCTACCCAAGCCCTACCACCCCAAAACCCTCGCCCGCACCGTCCGTGAGTGCCTCTCCGCAACTCACTCAACCTAAAAAAGATGATGGATCGCCGGCACCTATCGACTCCCACCCGAACTTCTAATTCAACGGCACCCCTCGCCGAATATAAGTCGGAATGTCCAAGTCCTCGCCTTTGTGCAACGTGGGCTCGCTCTTTTCAAAACGCCCCCTCGACACCACCTCCAGTGGCAGCATCCCCTGCCTCATGCGTCGCACCGCCTGACGCAACTTGCCTCCCGCTCCAGCTTCCTTCGTGCTCCCTCCTGTCCCACTCGCAATGTCCCCCCCTTCCGGAGGCAAAAACCGCGTCGTGCTCTTCATCGGCCCGTTCTGCTTGTCCAATCCAAAATCCAAACCGGCATCGATCTTCAGCCCCGCCTCAACCCGGTTCGCCGGAGCCGACTCCGTCACCACTCCCAGTCGCCCACCCTTGGAGGCAATCAACGTCACCGCCAAACCGTCCGTCATCGTCGGATCAATCGTCGCCCCAATAAACACGTGCGCACTCCCGCAGTGTTTATGAATCGAGTCCATCACACGGTTGAGTTCTCCCATCGAGAAATCTGCCCCGCCCACAAAGCTAACCAACAACGCGTCGGCCTCTCCCAATCCCTGCCCCCCGTTCACAAAGGGGCTCATGATCAATCGATCCACAATCTCCGCGACTCGGTTCTCTCCTCGGGCCCGCGCCGTCGCGAGTAAGCTCTCCGCATGACGCCCTCTCAAAACACTACAAAAGTCCGCAAAATCGACGTGCATCACCCCAGGTCTCGATAACATTCGACAAATGCTGCACACGCCCTCCGCCAAGATGTCGTTGGTAATGCGAAACACCTCCATCACCCCACTCCGGTCGTCCACCAACTTCAACACCTTCTCATTCGGTAAGCAGATCACCGCATCCGCCACCGCCTTCAACTGCTCCACCCCCCAAGCCGCTTGCCTCTGACGTCGCGTTCCCTCGCACCCAAACGGCGTGGTCACAACGCCCAAAACCAAGGCCCCAGCCTCCTTCGCCACCCGGGCCACCACCGGCGCCCCTCCTGTCCCCGTCCCTCCCCCCATCCCAGCCATGATAAACACTAAGTCGCTGCCCTGGCAGAGCTCACGAAGCTTGGTCACGTCCGCCTCCGCCGCCGCTCGCCCAACCTCCGGATCTCCCCCAGCCCCTAATCCCCGCGTCATCTGAGCTCCCAGCTGAAACCGTGTCGCCGACAACTCCCCACCCAACCCCATCGCATCCGTGTTCAAAACTACAAAGCCCACCCCTTCAAGCCCTCGCCCCGCCAACGCCTCCACTGCATTCCGCCCCGCGCCGCCTACCCCCACAACCGTCATGCGCAAGGACTTCAACGCCGGAGTCGATTTCGCCTCCTCCCCCGATCCCCCCGCCCCTACCCCGGGATTACTCTCGCCCCCGACGTTCATCGATTGGTTATCGTCCATAGATCCTCTCGTCACGTAATCTCGCGCACCTCATTCAACTCTCGCCTATCCTGTCCCGTTCACGCACCCCGCCGAAAAAGCTGACCCAAAGCCGATCGCCAACCCCGACCCCGCATGCTGCTGTGCTGGTTCTTGCGATGCTGGAACGCTCCAAATTTTACCAACCCGACGCTCGTCGCAAAATCAGGTAGCTCCAACGACGTCGTAATCCCGCCCACCGCCCCAGGCTTCCCAACCCGAACCGGTAGACGAAAGACCTTCGACGCCAATCGCTCCACCTCCGGCGTGTGCGCTCCACCCCCGCACAACACCACCCCCGCCCGCAGGTAATCCAACATCTCCGCTCGATCCAATTCCTGCTCGATCAACTCGAATACTTCCTCCAGTCGCATCGACATAATGCGCCGCAAGTGCTCCAAGTTCACCGATTTCTCCGGTAAACCATGGTCGCCTCCAAGCCGGATCGACTGCCCCTTCAAAGCCTCGTCCACCACCGCCGATCCATGGCTCAACTTCAATTGCTCCGCTCGCCCGAGCGGCACTCTTAATCCATAGGCCAGATCATTGGAAACGTGGTCCCCCCCAACCGCCAGCACTCCCGTGTGCCGCACCACCCCATCCGCATACACCACGTACTCCGTCGTCCCCGCTCCCATGTCGATCACCAACGTTCCCAACTCCTTCTGCTCGCTGCTCAACACCGCCAACGACGACGCCAGCCCGTTGAACACCACTTCCTCCACGTCCAGTTGCAAGCCCTTCACCACACGTACAGCGTTCTGCAAACGGTTGAAATTGCCATGCACCACATGAACCTTCGCTTCTAAACGAGCCCCCAACATCCCCACCGGGTTCTGAATCCCATCCTGGCCATCGACACAGAAATCCTGCCGCATCACATGCACCACATGGTTCTCCGCCGGTAGGTTGATCGCCTTCGAGTTCTTCATCACGTCCTGCACATCCTCATCCCCAATCTCTCGGTCCGCAGAGACCACCGGATGCACCCCCCGATTGTTAAACCCCCTTAGGTGACTTCCGCTCACCCCCAGAAAAACACTCCGAACCTCCACGTCCGCCATCCCTTCAGCTTCTACGATCGCGTTCCGAATATCCTCCGACACCGCCTGCGGATCCACGATCTCCCCCTTCCGGACGCCATGAGACGCATGCTGTCCCACGCCGGTGATGTTCAAAAGGCCCGCGTCGTTGATCTCCGCGACGACGGCGCAAATCTTCGATGTCCCTACCTCCAACCCGACAATGATGGGATTCGAGTCAAACATGTTTCTTCTTATAGCGTGAAGGTTTCTGTGATCTTTTGCCCGGGGCCGGTAACGTGCTGCTCTCGACCCAGCGCACAGGAAGGTTGTTCGCTACCGATAAGTCCAACGCCGCAACACTCTTGCCTCCTCGCGTCGCTGCATCCTGCACAATCCGCCATCGCCGAATCTGCGTGTCAAAATCATCCACCGACAGCGTCACCTCTTGCCCCGCGCCAGTCGTCACAACCAAAACCCGAGGAAAACTCACATCAATGCGCGCCAAATCCACCAGCCCCGCCATCGGTGATAATCCAAATCGCCGAATCAATCGCAAAGCCGCCATCGCCTGCCCACTCTCCAAGGTTCGCCCCGGCCGCAACTCCGTCTCGCGAATCCCTTCCAAAATCGGTAGGCTCTCCAAATCCACCCCGTTCGGCTCGCTCGCTTCCTGCAACGACTTCCACACCATCACATGCCCCGTCTCCGAGATGAGAAAATTGTCCGATACCAATCGCTGCCGACGCTCATCCATGTGATACCACCGCACCCGCGCAATCGGCTCACGCTCCACCACCGACATCCTCAGTGTCCCCGGCGGCACACGCTCCATTGATACCGACTCAATCAACGGGTTTAACTCCAAGTCCCGACGCAGCTCGTGCAGGTCCAGCTTCATCAGGTTCTCCCCATTACCGATGTTCGCCCATCGCTTGATCTGCTCAGCCGGGATCACCCCATCCGTCTGGATATCGATGCGGCGGATCGCAAAGTCCTCATTCAAAAAGAACAGACGGTTCACCGTCCACTCCCCGCCACGCCACAAAAAGAACACCACCGCGACCACCGCAAACGCCGATGCCAGGGTGGTCGCCACCGTCTTCATCCGCGCCGTGCGCACCGCCGAGGACCGCAGTTTAACCTCCAGCAATTTCTCTCGATCACTCTTCCGACTCCGGTTTTTGTTCCCGGTAAACAGCGGTAATACTACGGGCTTCACAAACGCACCAATCCTTCCTTCTCACGCTCCAAGGCCATCTCCACCATCCGCTCGCAAAGCACGCCAAACTCAATGCCCGCCGCCGCCGCCGCCTTCGGAAGTAAACTCGTCACCGTCATCCCGGGAAGGGTGTTCACCTCCAACACCACCGGGTTTCCTTCACCGTCAATCATCACATCCACTCGAGCATAATCTCGCCCTCCCACCGCTCGGAACGCTCCCAATGCCGCCTCCTGCACACGCTGTGTCACCGACTCCCCCAACGGTGCCGGACATAAATACTCCGTCTGCCCCGGGGTATACTTCCGCTCATAGTCGTAACAACCCGTCTTCGGTCGAACCTCCACCACCGGCAGCGCTCGCCCACCCAAAATCCCCACCGTCACCTCGCGGCCAACAATCCGCGATTCCATGAGCACTTCCGTGTCATGCTGCAACGACTCACTCAACGCACGACTCCAGTCCTCCTCCCGATCCACAAATTGCAACCCCACGCTCGATCCCTGGCGCAGCGGCTTCAATACCACTGGAAAGCTCCACCCTTCAGGAAATAACTCGTCGCGAGCGCGCAACACTCGATAGGGAGCTGTCGGCACTCCGTTCTCCAAACACCGCGTCTTCGTCTCGACCTTGTCAAAAGCGACCCGACTCGACTCCGCCCCACACCCTGTGTAAGGCACGCCCATCCGATCCAATATCGATTGCACCGTGCCGTCCTCCCCATAGGTGCCGTGCAACGCCAAAAACACCACCCCCACATCCTCCGGCAATGACCAGCCCGAAGCCTGAGGATCCACCTCCACCACCTCATGCCCCCGCAACCGCAACGCCCCAGCAACGGCAGCTCCCGATCGCAAAGAGACCGCGCGCTCCGACGAAGGTCCTCCCAACATCACCACCACCTTCATACCGATCCCTCCTCTCCCACAATCAAGACCTCCGTCTCCAAAAGAATCCCACGCGCCTCAAATACTCGGTGTCTCACCACCTCAATCAACTTCAATACGTCCGCCGCCGTCGATCCCCCGGCGTTCACAATGAAGTTCCCATGAATCTCCGAAACCCGTGCCCCTCCAATCACGGTTCCCTTCAGTCCTACCTCATCGATCAAGCGCCCTGCCGACATCCCCGCCGGATTCTTGAATATACAGCCCGCACTCGGCTCCGACGGTTGGCTTTCCCATCGCTTCGAGTTCATCGACTTCATCCGAATCTCAATCTCCTCCTTCGACCGCGCTTCACCCAAAAACACAGCCGACAAAGCCACATGGGTGTCGAAAAAGGGACAATGCCGATACGTCACCTCCAACTCCGCTCGGGTCCGCTCCACCACATGCCCGTTACGATCCAACGCACGCAACGACTCCAGCCGATCAAACGTCGCCGATCCCATCGCACCTGCATTCATGCGCAAGGCCCCTCCCACACTACCCGGTATGCCTTCCAAAAACTCCAACCCCGCAATGCCGTGCCGCCGTGCCTCAACCGCTAAATGTTTCAACCGCGCCCCAGCCCCAACTGCAATACGTTCCCCCTGCACCACCATCATCGAAAATGCCTCACGCCCCAACGAGATAACCAATCCGCGTATTCCCCCATCCCGGATCAATAGGTTCGATCCCCGCCCCAACACCATCCAAGGCACACCATGCTCCCCCGCCAACCCAACCGCCAATCGCAAATCCGTCTCGTCCGCAGCCTCAAAGTACAGCTCCGCACCACCCCCAACCCGCAGCGTGGTCCGTTTCGCCAAAGGTTCCCACCGCCGGAGCAACGACCCCGGTGAACACGCTTCGTTCAGGTCCGCATACAATGAGTCCACCCCACGCATGGTTATCGCTCCTTCCTCGGTTCTGATCTTCACGCTCATCTCAACTCCTTCCTCGCTCCAAAACCCAAACTGGATCGCTTCGACGGTAGCTCAAAAGCCCCGCCGTCCGCCTCCCCACCCCATACCCCCGATGCTTCCAATGCCGCCTTCTCCTTCCACGCCGGATCGGCGAGTTCCAACAACAACTCCGCCACCTTCTCCGTCGCCCCCGCTTGATGCCACCGTCCCAAAGCCGCACGCATCCGATGTGCCGTCTCCGCATCCTCCAAAACCGATCCCAACATGCGCTCCAAAGCCTCCGTCCCCGCGCCCTCGGCGTCCAAAACCAAAGCCGCCCCCGTGCGCCGAAATGCCTCCGCGTTCGCTCGTTGATGATCGTCCGATGCATGCGGGTAAGGCACCAGAATCGACGGAACCGCCATCGCTGCAAACTCAGCCAAGGACGATCCACCGGCTCGACTCAATGCCACCTCCGCAGCCCCCAATGCCCACTCCATCTCCGTCAGGAAGGGCCGCACTACCGCCCTCACCCCCATCTTGCGATACACCGCCGACATCCGTTCGAAATCAGTCGGGCCGGTCAGATGCAGGTATTGCAACGTCGCAAATCGCTTCTGCAATCCAGGCAAAGCCCGCTCGACAAGCTCGTTAATCGATTTCGCGCCCTGACTCCCTCCCATGACCAACAAAACAGGCCGATCCAGATCCAACCCAAACGAAATCCGACATGCCCCCGCATCTGCCACCTCAAATTGCGATCGGACGGGCATTCCGACAACCCTCGTGCGCACACCCCCAAGGCGCTCCACAGCTTCCGGAAAATAGAGCAACACTTCGTCCGCCATTCGCCCCAACCACCGCGTCGCCCTCCCAGGCACCGCGTTGGCCTCGTGCAAGAAGACCCGCGACCGACGCATCTTCCCACACAAGACCGGGGCTGCGCTCGTAAATCCTCCCATCCCCAGGACCGCCAAAGGCTTGTCCCCTCCCATTCTCTCACGTAGCTCACGCACCGATCCCACCAACCCCTTCAACCCACCCAAAAATCGCATCACCGACCCATGGCTGCCCGTCGCCGATTGCAGCGTCCACACTTCCATGTGCCGGACCGCCTTCACCGCCTCCTGGTCGACCGTCTTCGAGGACACCACCAACGCCACACGCGCACCGGCGTTGACCAATCGTTCAGCGACCGCAATCCCAGGGAACAGGTGCCCTCCGGTACCCCCGCATGCGATCAAATAGAATGGCGGCGCGAGTCGCATCATGCCGGAGTGGCCTTCTCATCCAAGACCAAGGACGCGTCCTCCTCATCCGTCTCCGCCTCTCCCCCAGCTCTCAAAGCCACGCTTAAGATCAAACCCACCGCCAAGAGCATCATCATCAGGTTCGATCCTCCAAAGCTAATGAAGGGCAACGGCAATCCCTTGTTCGGCAACGCCCCAGTCACAACCCCAATGTTGATGAACGCTTGCAAGCCAATCAACAGGGTCAACCCCCCAGCCAACATAAACCCAAACGAATCCCGCGCACGCCACGCGATGTAAATACCGCATACCACCACGACCACAAACGCGATCACCACCCCAAGCGTCGCCGCCAAACCTAACTCCTCCCCAACCACCGAAAAAATAAAGTCCGTGTGATGCTCCGGTACCCACCCTAACTTCTGCCTCCCAATCCCTAACCCAATCCCCGTCGTCCCCCCCGATCCCAATGCAACAATCGACTGCCACACTTGGTATCCCGTTCCTGTCTTCGTCTCCTCAAGGTTGATCCAGCTGAAAACACGCTTCGTCCGGTTGGGGTTGAAATACACCTTCAACGCAAATCCAATCGCTGCCAATGCCGCAACCGGGGTCATGTGAATCCAACGAACTCCGCCCACCAATAACATCGCCACCGTCACTGCCCCCATCAAGGCTGTCGTTCCAAAGTCCGGCTCCAACATGATCGCCCCAAAGAACACCCCCGCTAACCCAAAAGGAATCAGAACCCCCGTCTTGAAATCATGCATCCGCCGATGGTTCAGCTCCACATACCGCGCCAAACAAATAACCAAAACAATCTTCGCCAGGTCCGAAGGCTGAAAGCTCGCTCCCCCATACTGAAGCCACCGACGCGCCCCGCCTGCCTTCGTGCCAATCCCCGGAATCACCACCAACACCAACAACAAAACCACCCCAAAATACATCGGAACAGTCAGGTTTTTCAGGTGTCGGTAATCCACCAAAACCGCCGTCACACACAACACCAACCCAATTCCCAACGCGATCAATTGCTTGGTCACCAGTGCGGGTCCCATGCTCGCGCTGTAAAGGACCACGATCCCTAACGACAGCAATGACGCAACCGCCGTCGCAAACAGTGTGGTGGCCAGTTTCATAGGGGCTCTGAGATGGGAATAGGCGTCGTTCAGCACCTTAAACTCTAAGCACCGTGGCTTGGCGCGCTCGTTGCACGCCAAGCCAAAGCCCAGAGCCGATCCGCCTTAATTCGCGCTCGGAGGGTTCGTGGCCCCACTCGCCGTCTTCGTCGGGGCCGGGGTCGGAATCTTCAACTTCTGCCCAACATGGATCCGATCCGTCTTCAATCCGTTCGAAGCCTTCAAAGTCTTCACGCTCACCCCATGCGCCTTCGCGATCTTGATGAGTGAATCACCCTGAACCACCGCATAGCTCCCCGCGCCGCCCGGAGCCGCCTTATCCGCCACCAACCCGCCCGCGTCCGCTTTGGGAGTCGTCGCCACCGCGGCTTGCGATGCCGGAATCTGAATCTTCTGACCAATCTTCAACTTCGCCGGATCCACACCCGGGTTCGCAGCGCTGATCGCTTTCACCGACACTCCCTGGCTCTTCGCAATCTTGCCATACGTGTCCCCTGCCTTAATCGCATACTCACCGCCGGGTTGCGTCGGCGCAACCCCCGTCCCGTTGTCCAGAATCGGCGTCACCGGCTGCGCCACTGTGTTCGATGCAACCGGATCCGGGGTCGGATAATTGGTCGGCACGTTCGCCGTGGCGTTCGATCCCGTCGTCACCACGTTCGACGCCGGTTCTAAAGTGTTGTAGTAGCTCGCGTTCTCCTGGGGCAACGCCGCCTCGTTCGTCGTGGCGCTCGGAATCGGGCTCGCCGTCTTCTTCGAGTCGTCAGGCTTGCATCCCTGGATGAGCAGGCCACCCAGGAAAACAACGTGCACCGCCACAATGAATGCAATGATACGAAAGTAAGAGCGCTTCTTCCCCTGTTGCTCAAAGGGAGAGGGATTGGACTGGGGATCGGATGGTGTCGGGTTCATGACGGTTAGGTGCCCTCTCGTTCAAGGGCGTGTCGAAGCAGGGTTGCTCTGGTTGGTGGGTTCGGGTTCAACGAATGTCTCCGCCTCGTGGTCGCTTCGATACAAGCCACAAGACGAAATTCAGGTCGGCTGATGGCAGCAGGTAGCCCGCTCCTCATCAGCCCAAAAGGGTACGCTCCAGCCCGCCCAAGCACGCGCCTTCGCGGTGCCTCATCAGCCTTCCCCCAAACACTCGGGGCTGGCGGAACTGGTAACGGGTTTGTCATGCGCATCTTCAACTAACGAATCTTTAACGTGCTCAACGCGATCACCGCGAAGACCACACACAAAATGTAAAATCGAGTCACAACCTGGGACTCATACCACCCCTTCCTCTCAAAGTGGTGGTGTATCGGCGCCATCAAAAAGACCCGCCTCCCCGTCCCATAACGCTTGCGCGTATACTTAAACCATCCCGTCTGGATCATCACCGAAAGCGCCTCTATCACAAACACTCCCCCAGCAATAAAAAGCACAAAGGGTTGCCGAATTAATACCGCAATAACCCCTAACGCACCCCCCAAGGCGAGGCTTCCCGTGTCTCCCATAAACACCCTGGCCGGATGGCAGTTATACCATAAAAAACCCAGACAAGCCCCCGTCATCGCCGCCGTAAAAACCGTCAACTCCCCAGCTCCAGGCACCGATGGGACCTGGAGATAGGTAGCAAATCGAGCGTTGCCAGCCACATACGTGAAAATCAAAAAGACAACACAGACAATCAGTGTGCAGCCAATCGCTAAACCATCCAAACCGTCCGTCAGGTTGACCGCATTCGAACTCCCAACCACCGTCAACACCACCAACAGCCCACCCAAGATCATCGCATCCTGCGACACGGGTTTCTTCATGAAGGGAATCATGATCTCCGTCACCATCTTGCGGGTCTCCGGTAGCCAATAAAGATATCCTGCAATAAACACCCCAAGAATCGTCTGCACCCAAAGCTTCACGTTCCCCTTCGCCCCAAGGTTGTTCTGCTTCGTCACCTTCATGTAGTCGTCATAAAAACCCAACCCCGCCAACACCATCATCGCCAACAGGGTCAAAACCAACAACGCATTCCACTGCGCCCATAGTAACGCCGCTAAATCGACGACCAAGATCACCATCACCCCCCCCATCGTCGGCGTCCCCTTCTTGTCCATCACCCGCGCCGATAACCCTCCCCCCTCCTCAGCTTTGTCTCGATAGTTCTGACCAAACTTTAACTCTTTCAACCACTCAATCACGCGCGGCCCCAACCACCAACTGAGCAACAGTGCCGTCAACGCCGCCCCTGCACTGCGAAATGTAATGTAACGAAAAACCCGAAGGGGCGAGGCCATCGCCTCCCATCGCGTGCCATCACAGACTTGCAAGATAATTAAGCTGAGGTAATAGAGCACGTTATGATTCCTTATAAGCAGGTTTCTCGCTCCCGCAGCTTCGTTCCCACCGCCTCCAACCGAGTAGCCCGCGATGCCTTGATCAAGACCGTATCTCCCGATGCCACATACCGCGGAACCTCCCACGCCGCCTTATCCACATCCTCTAATTCCGTAATCTGCAAAAACCCTTCCGTCCTCGCCCCCTCCGCCAAATACGCGCCCATCCGACCCACCACAAATAGATGATCCAGTCCCGCTCGTGCAGCATGTCTCCCTACCAAACGATGCGCCGACTCCGCATGCGCCCCCAACTCTGCCATGCCTCCCAATACCGCTACCCGACGCCCCACTGTTGGCACCTCACGAAGGGTCTCCAACGCCATTCGCATCGAGTCCTCGTTCGCATTGTAGCAGTCATCCAATACCCTGATTCCGCCGGTCACCCATACCTGCATCCGCATAGGCGAGGGTTTACATTGCGACAGTCCCAACTGGATAGTCCCTCGATCCATTCCTAACTCCGCCGCCACCGTGATCGCCAAGGCTGTGTTCAACGCTTGATGCCGACCCAAATGCGCAACCCAATAGCTGCCGCTCGCCAAAGCCGAAACCCCCTCCACTCGAAATCCAATGCCCCCATCCCGCATCGCATAGTCCGTGACCCGCACCTCGTTCTCCTCCCCATACCCCACTCGCAACACACGGCCACGAGACCTCTTCACCACCTGCTCGATCATCGGAGCGTCCCCATTTACCACCAGCAGACCCGTCGCGGGCAATCGCTCCGCCAAAACGCCCTCCTCCTCCACCACTCCCGATAGATCCCCAAAATATTCCAAATGCTCCGGCCCCAAGCTCGTTAGTACCCCAATCTCTGGTCGACCCAAATCCAACAGCGGCCCTAGCTCCCCCGGATGGTTCGTGCCCACCTCCAACACCAAATAACGGGTCCCACACTCCAGTCGCAAAAGGGTCAATGGTACTCCGACGTGGTTGTTAAAACTCGCCTCGCTCCAAACACACGCACCAGCCTGTCCTAAAATCCGTCCCAAGATATCCTTCGTCGTCGTCTTCCCATTCGACCCCGCAACCGCTACACAAACGGGTTCGTGCCGCCCCCGATACCCCGAGGCAATCCCGCTGAATGCTCGCTGGGTGTCGGAAACCGCAAGAACCGCAATCCGCCCCGCCAAAGCCTCCACCGCCGGACCCGCCTCGGCCACCACCGCAACCGCCCCTCGCGCGACCGCCTCCTCTAGGTAATCGTGCCCGTCAAATCGGTCGCCTCGTAGCGCAACGAACAAAAACCCCGGCTCCACACGGCGGGAATCAATCACGACTCCGCTCACCGTCATGCTCTCCCACTCGGGATGCGCTGCAATCCCGCAGTCCCGAGCCAGGCAGTTGAGGTTTTGAGGGGTCATGGGCATCAACGTTTCCCCCCACCTACCCCTCCAACCGCTAACGCCGCCCCCGGCGTAACCTTCGGCGAAGGCTTAATGTTCAAGTAGTTGGCCGACCGCTCCGCGATAGCCTTAAAAACCGGCGCCGCAGTGTCTCCTCCATAATAAGAGGTCGATGTCCCCCGAGGCTCGTCCAAAAAGACCCCAACGCAGATCTCAGGGTCCTCCGCTGGAAAGAATCCAATGAAGGAAGAAAAATACTTTCCGACCAAATAACCGCCCTGCCCCGCTTTCCGGGCCGTCCCCGTCTTGCCCGCAGTAGAATAATGCTCCAGCACCGCCTTCGCTCCCGTGCCTTGCGGGCTTGCCGCCATCCTCAACGCGTCAATCATCTGCTTCGAGGCACGCGATGAAATCACCTGCCGAACCACCTGCGGACTATACTCCGCCACCACGTTGCCTTGGTCATCCACGATGCGCTCCACCAAAAGCGGCCTCATCAATCGCCCCTCATTCGCAATCGCCGCCATCGCCATCGTCGTCTGCAATGGGGTCGATGCCACCTCGTGCCCCATCGGAATTCGTGAAATCGAAAGCTTGCTCCACTTCGCTAAGGGATGAACGGTCCCGTTCACCTCGCCCGGTAACGCAATCCCAGTTCGCTGCCCAAAGCCAAACCCGGTCATATACTCTCTCAACCGCTCCCCACCCATCTTGATCCCAATCTTCGCAGCCCCAATGTTCGACGACTTTGCGATGATCTCGTCCACGCTCAACACCCCATAGTGATGGGTGTCGTGCAGCAGCTTCCCAGCAAATGAAAATCGACCATTCTCACAATCAATCTGGTCCGTCGGCGTAATCAAATGGTCGCTCAAAGCGCCGGAAACCACCACGATCTTGAACGTCGAACCTGGCTCACTCGTATCCGCCACCAATCGGTTTCTTCGCTTCTCCGGGCTCACATCTCCAGGATCGTTGGGATCAAAGGTCGGCCGTCCCGACATCGCCAATATCCGCCCCGTCTTGGGACGAACCACGATCGCCCCGATGCTGACCGGATTGATTCTATCCATGGCCAATGCCAACTCCGTCTCCACGATGTCCTGAACACCCGAGTCGATAGTTAAAACCACGTTCTTACCCGATCTCGGAGCCACATCCTGATCCCGAAATGCCACCAACTCCCGCTCTCCCCGATCGGTCTCCATCTCACGCCAACCCTGCACCCCGCCCAAGGCCTGATTCATCACGAGCTCAACCCCATCCTTACCCACCGACCTCAAGATCTTGCCATTGGGTGAACTCGCCTCTTCCATACCCACGAATCCCAGAACATGCGCCGCAAGTTGGTGGTTCGGATACTCACGTAACTGATCTTCAACTCGGTCCGAAAAGATAGCTTTCGTCCGTAAGTCCTTGAAAAACTGCTTCTCTTTCCGAGTCAAAACCGCACCCTTCGCCCCAAATGTCAGATTCGTCATCGCATGCCGAATCCGATTCCATTCCTCCTCCCGCACCTTCCGCTTCAACACCACATACTCCACCGGCAGAAACTTGTTCTTCGCCTCCGGTTTCGGATTCGGACGAACCCGACGCTGCAACCGCTCGACCAAGGCCTGCTCATCCACATTTAGGATCGGAGCAATCGCTCGGGCAACCGCCGCTTGGTTCGTCAGGATCAACTCCGGATTCGCACAGACCGTTTTCACAAAGAAGCTCGTCGCCAAGAGATTCCCTCGCGTATCCAATATCTCTCCCCTCCGCGGCTCCCGTACAATCGTCTTCTGGGTGTGTACCTGCGCCTCCCGCTTAAACTCCTCGTGCCGCAAAACCTGCAAATCAATAAGCCGGTAACACAGGCTCACAAGACACACCACCAGCAGGACTGAGATCGTCAGCAATCTCCGACATTGTATGGGGGTGACTATCATGTGGTTGGGTCCGGCGCTGCCGGACTAATAAGGCTATCGAAGGCCCACGGCTGAACGGCTTTGCACCAGTTGAGCACCCGCGGCTAACGCGCCGCTCCCCTGCATCGGATCCAATAATACCATCACCTGGTCCGGGTGTGTCATCCCCAGATTCAAGTTGTGCTTGCTCACCAGCGATTTTAATACCGCCGGCGATTTCAAATAGCTTAACTGCTTCTCCCACTCCCGGTTCTCCCGCACCAACGCCTCCAAACGCTTCTCGCCCTCCACAATCTTCCGCCCCAATAAATGCAGCTGCTGCACATGCCATACATAACCCACCCCAGCGCCCCCAACCGCCGCACAAACCAAAAGCGCCTTCAAGGCCGGCCCAAACCGCACCGCCGCCGATTGATTTTTCCGATTGTTTGCCATGGGTCTCTATAGCTTTTCCATCACACGAAGCTGCGCGCTCCGACTGCGGGGATTACGTCGCGTCTCTTCACGGCTGGGCTGCACCGACTTCCGAGGCGTCCATCGCAGCTCTGGCCGCTTCGGACGTCGTAACTCAGGCACATCCACCGTCATCCCCTCCGGCAACTCGTAATCCCTCTCGAGCCTCCGGCCAAACTGCTTCACCAACCGATCCTCTCCCGAATGAAACGTGATCACCACCAACCGCCCACCCACCTTTAAACATCCCCAAGCCGCTTCTAATCCACGTTCCAATGATCCCATCTCGTCGTTCACCACCATCCGCAACGCCTGAAACACCCGCGTCGCCGGATGAATCGGCCCATGCCCCCCACCAGGCGTGACCCGCTCAATCAGCTCCGCCAAATCCAAGGTGGTCCGCAACGCCCCTCGCCGCTCCACAATCGCCCTCGCATACCGCCTCGACTGGCTCTCTCCACCATATTCCCAAAACACCCGCGCTAACTCCGACTCCTCCCACATCGAAACCACGTCCGCCGCCGTCAGCGTCTGCCGATTGTCCTGCCGCATGTCCAATGGCCCCAGCTTGTTCACGCTAAACCCCCGTGACGGCCGATCAAACTGCGGCGAACTCACGCCCAAATCCAACAACACACCGTCCAAACTCCCCGACTCAATCCACTCTCCCATCTCCGAAAAATTGCACCGTCGCAGCTCAAACCGACCCTCAAATCGTCCCAGTGCCGCCGCCGCCGCCTCGATCGCCTCACCATCACGGTCAAACCCAGTGACCCATCCCGTCCCCCCGCTCCGCTCTAACAAAACAACCGCATGCCCTCCCCCTCCAACCGTCCCATCCGCATACCGACCACCCTCCGACGGCCGTAAGGCGGTCATCACTTCCTCCAGCATCACCGGAATATGGTTGAACGTGTTCACGTCGGGCTTCCTGCATGCAGTGTCAGAGTTCTCAATGCACCGCACCCAGCACTCACGGCACCGGCACCGGCACCGCCGGCTTCTCTTCCACCGATGGCTTCAACTCCCCACTGCCGAGCCCTCGCGGAGTTGCCGACGACCGAACCACCCGCCCACTCCCTTGGCCAGGCCGACGCAGAGCCAAGATCTCCGTGCCCGAGTCACTCAAATCGTTCCGAACCACCCGAACCTGACTTAACAGGATGCCCGACTGCGCAGCCCGACGCTGCCCCACCGTTCCGGTCTTAAACGACAAACCAGGATTACACGTACCCGAACTTTGAGCCGCTTGGCTCGCGACCTTCTCGAGCCGCTGCTCCCGACGATTCCTCAACCACGAACGCAAATTGAACCAACCCCAAAACGACCTCCGCGGCCCCATGGCTATACTTCCGACTTCAGCTTTTCCTTCCGATGCCGATACATCATTCGGCTTCACTTCCTCCGCCACCAAGGGGGCCGGAGAACTCGGGTTGCCAAAATCGGGTACCAAGTTATCCTTGCTCATCCGATAGCGGCTGGCCCCGTCGCTCATGCCAATAACGCTTCGTCCGAGGGCTAAAAGCTTGTGTCGAATAGTCATGGTCGGTTATTACCCCCATCTCAGGGGCCACTCACAGGGTCATGCAATGTAATATTAGATATCGTCGCGATCGCTACGAGAGCGACAGCATGCTGCCCCTCGTGATCGAGGAGTCCACCGTCTGTGCTTGGGCATGCCGCTCAGGATTCCAGATCTCAAATTGCTCAAACATTCCGACCACCAAGGCCTCGCCTTTCAACCCAGCCTCCTCCGCAAATCGCGGAGGTAATGTAATCCGCCCTGCCTTATCCAACGTCACGATCTCAGAGTTGCCGCCCAACTGCCGCATCCAGGTGTCCTTCCGAGGATCTTCCGAAGGCATCGCCTTCAACCGGGCATGCAACGCTTCTAATTGCTTCGGCTCCATCACTCTCAAACACGCCCCAGCCTGATGCTGATTCGTCAATATCACCGCAAATTCCATCTCCTGATTCTCCGGCCGCCACTTGCTCGGGATCTGGGTACGACGCTTCTCATCAATCGAGAATGCATAAGTGCCCAGATACATGATTTCGGCTTACATCAGGTCACCAACCTGGGGGAACATCAGTCCCCCACTACGCCCCACTTCACCCCACAACGCCCCACAACGCCCCATTCATATTGCCGTAAATCGTAGCAGTCAATCCGGATGTAGAAAAATGGCGGTCGTTTTGTTGGAACCCAATCTCATACGGACGTTTTAAACACCTGATTCAAACCCTCAGCACTTTCCTTTTGCTCTCGTGTTAACGCGTGATTTCGATTACCTTCTGCCGCCCGATCTTATTGCTCAAGTCCCTTGTAAAGAAAGAGATGCAGCAAGACTAATGGTCCTCGATCGACCCACCTCAAACCACCACCATCAAACCCTCGGTGACCTCCCCAACTGGATCCGCCCCGGTGACCTTCTAATCCTCAATAATTCCGCCGTTATTCCCGCCCGATTGCGTGCCAAATCGGCACTAAATGGCTCCCTGGCCGAAATTTTCCTACTCGAAGAGATCGACACAAACACCTGGTGGTGCCTCACAAAACCCGGTAAGAGATTTCGACAAACTACTCGTTTCGAAATACTTAGAAATGAGATTTCGCACCTTTATCAACCCCGTATTCCAGATCCAAACGAGAGTTCAAAAACGCACCAAATCTCAAAAATAGCCCAAAAATCAGAGTGGACAGCCACCGTTATCGATAAAAATCAAGAGGGACACTGCTTATTGACATTTCATCACAACCACAACGCTCGTTTATTCAACCACTTACAGGATCTAGGAGAGGTCCCGCTACCCCCATATATCAAACGTTCCCAAATCCAAACCGAAGACATTGATCGTTATCAAACCATCTTCGCCTCCAACCCCGGCAGCGTCGCCGCACCCACCGCCGGCCTCCACTTCACCCCAGCCCTGCTCCAGTCCCTCCAAACCCAAGGGGCCCGCATCGCCCACATCACCCTCCACGTCGGCCTCGGAACCTTCGCTCCCGTCAAAACCGAAGTGCTCTCCGAACATCCGATGCACGAAGAGAGGTTCTCCATCCCACAAACCACCGCCGATCAAATCGCCTCCACCAAAGCCCAAGGCGGTCGCGTCATCGCCGTCGGCACCACCTCCCTCCGCGCTCTCGAAAGCGCCGCCCGCCAATCCCCCCAGTTCCCCTGCGAGTTCTCCGGACGCACCCGCCTCTTCATCTCCCCGCCAAGCACATTCCAAGTCGTCGACGCTCTGCTCAGCAACTTTCACCTTCCCAAATCAACCCTGCTCATGCTCGTCTGCGCCTTCGCCTCTCCGGGTCAAACGTCTGGACGCAACCAAATTCTTAACGCTTACCAGGAGGCCATCCAAAACCGCTACAGGTTCTTTAGCTACGGCGATGCCATGCTGATCGTCTAAGCCCTCCCACGCTCATCCAACCCATGTCCATCCCCTCCTCAACGCCCGCCCTCAGCACAAGGCCTTTCGTCTTCGTTAATATGGGGATGACCATGGACGCCAAAATCGCCACCGCCAATGGCATCGTCTCCTCCTTCGGCACTCAGAAAGATCTCCAGCACCTCTACGAACTGCGCGCCACCGCCGATGCCATCATGTCTGGGGCGCGCACGCTCGACCGACACCCCGTCACCCTCGGCAGTGGAGGTGACCGCTTCGTGAATCGTCGCAAACGGAACCACCTCGAACCCAACGCCCTTCGCGTCATCGTGAGCGGGTCCGGTTCCATCGATCTCAACGCCGAAGTTTTCAAGCACCGATTCTCTCCAATCCTTCTGCTAACCTCCACCGCCTGCCCCGCACCTCAACTCGACGCCCTACGCCACAGAGTCGATGCCGTCCATATCTCAGATGGCCCCCATATCGAATGGCAGTCCGCACTGCATTGGCTAAGCACAACCTGGGGAGTCAAACGGCTGCTCAGCGAAGGCGGGGGCGCGCTCAACGGCGCATTGTTCCATGCCGGAGTGGTCGATGAACTCCATCTCACCCTCTGCCCAAAACTCATCGGAGGCCGCTCCTCGCCCTCCATCGCAGACGCCCCCATCCCAACACCTCTGAACCAAGCCTACCCGCTTCGACTCCACTCCGTGCGCCGTCACCAAGACGAACTGTTCCTCGTGTATCAGCGCGCCTGAATCAATATCGAGTGCGTCGCCCCTAAATGGGCCGGATGCACCAAGGTCTGAAATTGCCGCTCCAACCCCGGGCCGATGACCTGACCTTGCATCGTAAGCCCCGCCAACCATCGCCCTTGCTGCATTCTCACAATCGTTCTCAACCCACAACCCCGCCCACACTCCTCAACCCCATCCCAATCTACGTGCGCCGTTAAATCCTGCTCCCCCACCCGGCTCAACACCTGATCCGTCAACCGATGCTCGTGATAGGCTCGTAACGTCCCCGCCGACCGCCCCGCACTCATCAACTCCATCCTCGACAGGCCATAGTCAAACGCCATCAATCGACCCAGCTCCAATCGCGCCGCGGCACACCCCCACCACGCCAACGCCTCCTCGCTCAAATCCAAAGTGAATCCATCAGGCAGCACCGATTCCAATAACCCAATCATCGCGCGATCCCCGGCCGACAACCCCTCCAAAAACCGGTTCAGCCCCCGGGAGCGCTCCGCCGTTAAGGGAATGCGCTCCCAAACCCATTCGCCCCGCCCCATCGCCATCCCCCACTCAAACCATCGACCTAACCTCGCGTCCCACCCATAACGCTGCACCGGCATGGCATCCAACAGCTCGTTGCTGAAAACCACCCCCCGGATCGATCGCTCCTCAAGTTTCTCCATCCCTTCGACCCACAAAACCCGAGGAGCATACCGAGCCAAAGCCTCACCCTGGCGCTCCCGACGTCTCTGGGAGGGCTCGACAATGACATAGATCAGCCGAGCCGATAACTCCGGTTCCATGGCACCAATCGCGTCCAGAAAATCGGCCGCGAACTGGCCATGATGCGCCCCACATTCCACCCACTGAACCACCCCATCCGGGATGCCTCCCCTAACCCATCGACTAAACTCGCCGGCCACCAACTCAGCAAATAACCTCCCCACGCTCACGCTCGTATAAAAATCTCCCGCACGCCCCACCGATACTCCCCGCTCATAATAACCGTCTTGCGGATGATACAGCGCCAATCGCATGAATCGATCAAACGGGATGACACTCTCCCGTTCGATCTCCGCTAATAAAATGGATTCTAGTGCCGTCATTGCTTGCAGCCGAATTCGAAACTCGCTATATCACCACGAAAACTTAGGTCTCAGCCATGGCAAAAATCGACGCCTTCTTCAATTTAATGTTCGAGCAAAAGGCATCCGACCTTCACCTTTCCTCGGGCAACCCCCCCATCCTTCGTATCAGCGGTGAACTCCACCGCGTGGAATACCCCCCACTCGAAAGTGATACGCTCAAGGCGATGCTCTACGAGATCACGCCCGAGTACAAGATCAAAGTCTACGAAGAAACAGGGGATGTCGACTTTGGCTATGAGATCCCAGGCGTCTCCCGTTTCCGCGCCAATTTCTTTAATCAAAAGAATGGTGTCGCCGCCGTCTTCCGCCAGATTCCGTCCAAGGTGCTCTCCTTCGAAGACTTCGAGAAGTTCGATGCCCCCCTGCCCGCCGTTCTTAAAAAGTTCGCCATGCTCCACAAGGGCCTCGTCGTCGTCACCGGCCCCACAGGCTCCGGGAAGTCCACCACCCTCGCCGCTATGGTCGACTACGCGAACAAAAATCGTAAAGACCACATCCTAACCATCGAGGATCCCATCGAGTTCGTTCATGAGTCCAAGAGCTCCCTGGTCAATCACCGCGAAGTCGGCATCCATACCAAATCGTTCGCAGCCGCGCTCAAGGGTGCCCTCCGCGAAGATCCCGATATCGTCCTCGTCGGCGAGTTGCGCGACCTCGAAACCATCGAACTCGCTCTCACCGCCGCCAGCACCGGTCACTTGGTTTTCGGAACGCTCCATACCCAAAGCGCGGCTAAAACCGTCGACCGTATCATCGACGTCTTCCCTGCCGAGCAACAAAATAAAACCCGCGCCACTTTGTCGGAGTCCCTCAAAGGGGTCGTCGCTCAGAATCTATTCAAGCGCATCGATAAAAAGGGACGCGTCGCGGCCCTCGAAATCCTGGTCTTCACCACCGCGATTGCAAACCTAGTGCGCGAAGGCAAAACCCATCAGATCCCCGGTATGATCCAGGTCGGCAAGAAACTCGGTAACCAGCCGCTCGACGATGCCATCATGGATCACCTCAAGATGAAGCGAATCTCGCCGGAGGAAGCCTACGATAAATGCCTCGACCGGAAAAAGTTCCGCCCTTTCCTGCAACACCCGCCCGATGACGACGATGTGTGAGATCCCACCCGGCTAACCCCCAGAAAAGGACCCCATGCGACGCAATGAATTGGATTATATCCTGGGCGCAATGCTCGACTCCCACAAGGATGTCTCAGACCTAAACATCACGGTCGATAAACCGCTCCAAGTCGAATCCTCCGGCCAACTTGTCCCCGTCACCATCGATCCGCCCATCGAGAAACTCACCCCGTTTCAGACCGAGTCGATCGCGCTTAACCTCGTCGGCGGCAGCCGTCGCCTCACTGAGGACTTGCTCAAGACCGGTTCGTGCGACTCGTCCTATACGCTCACAGGAAAGGCTCGATTCCGCGTAAACATCTTCTCGCAACGCGGCAACTACTCCATCGTCCTTCGTAAGCTCAACACCCAGATCCCAACGGTCGCGCAGTTGAAGCTGCCTGAGATCTTTAGCCAGGTGGCCAAGGAAAAAACCGGCCTCATCCTCGTCACTGGAGCTACCGGCTCCGGAAAATCCACAACCCTCGCCGCGCTGCTCAACGAGATCAACGAAACCAAGTCCATCCACGTCATCACGTTGGAAGACCCGGTCGAGTTCGTTCACCCGCAAAAGAAGGCCACCTTCAACCAACGGGAAATGGGAACCGACTTCGATAAGTTCTCAAGCGGACTGCGCGCCGCACTGCGCCAAGCGCCCAAAATCATTCTCGTCGGCGAAATGCGCGATCGTGAAACCGTCGAAATCGGCCTCAGCGCCGCTGAAACCGGTCACTTGGTGGTCAGCACGCTCCACACCATCGACGCCGGCCAGACCATCAATCGTATCCTCGGTATGTTCGAACAGGAGGAGCAGGCCCAGATCCGACTCCGCCTCGCCGACACCCTCCGTTGGGTGGTCAGCCAACGTCTCGCCCCTAGGGTCGGGGGTGGCCGTGTCGCCCTCCTCGAAATCATGGGCTCCAACCTACGCGTCAAAGATTCGATCGCCATGGGCGAACGAGAGGGGGCTTCATTCTACGAAATCATCGAAGCTAGCTACACCTTCGGCTGGCGCAGCTTCGATCAAGCGGTTCTCGATTCCTTCGAACTCGGGCAGATCACCGAAGAAACAGGCATGCTCTATTGCAGCAAGAAGGGCCCCGTCACCCGCGGCATGGATAATATCAAGAAGAAGCGCGGAGAAATCACCTCCAACATCGCTAGCCTCCAAATGAAAAAAGAGGAAGCCGGCAACTCTTCCGGGGCCAAAAAACCCGACCTCCCCCCGATCCCAACCACGCTCAAACTCAAAGGCTGAGCTACACCACCATGTCATCCATCGTCGAATTGCTAAGCCCGGAAGACAAACCAGCCTTGTTGGGCCTTTCCACCCCCGAATTCATCGGCACAGCCGAATCGATCCTCTCTGAACTCGGCTACAAAGTACACCTCGCCGGCAGCCATGAGGAGTTCATGAACCGATTCGGCCAAATCCAATATCAATTGGTCGTTACCGAAGAGCTGTTCTGCAGCGCCTCCCGCGAGGAGAATACAAGTCTCCGCACCCTCCAATGGTTGCCCATGAACCTCCGACGTCACACCACCATCCTGCTCATCGGAGAAAGCTTCCAGACCCTAAACTCGATGCAGGCCTATAATCAAAGCGTGCATTGCGTCATTAATCCCCAAGAGCTCGTCCCTATGCTCGGTCAGCTCGTCCAGAAAAGCACAGCGGATAGCACGCTCTTCATGCACGTCTACCGGGAAACCCAAGCCCGGATCGCTCAAGGCAAAGCTTGAACTCGGCCACGCCCGGCTGCCAATCCCCCACCCTCCCCTCGCCGGGCTCCACCCGCACGACACGCCTCGACCTCGCCCTTGTCGAAAGAGGGCTCTGCGATTCCCGCGAAAAAGCCCAACGAGCCGTCCTCGCAGGCCTCGCTCGCCTCAATGGTCAACGCGCCGATAAATCGAGCCAAAAAGTCCGCGCCTCCGATACCATCGAGCTGACCGCCTCCGAACGTTTCGTCAGCCGGGGCGGTCACAAGCTCGAACACGCTCTCCGGTTCTTCAACTTCCCAGTCCAAGGAAAAACCGCCATCGATCTCGGCGCGTCCACTGGCGGTTTCACAGACTGCCTCCTCCAGCATGGTGCTTCTCAAGTCGCCGCCGTAGACGTTGGCCAAGGCCAGCTCGCCTGGTCGCTACGACAGGACCCACGAGTGTTGTGCATGGAAAAAACCAACGCCAGACATCTCACTCCCAGTTCCTTCCCAAAAGACTTCGCTCCCGTAGACGTGGTCGTCATCGACTGTTCCTTCATCTCGCTGCGCCTAATCCTCCCCGTCGCCACTCAGCTAGTCCAACCCCTCGGAAATATCGTCGCCCTAATCAAGCCTCAGTTCGAGGCGGGAAAACAGGAGGTCGACCGCGGTGCCGGTGTCATACGAGACGACGCCATCCACCAACGCGTACTCACAGAGCTCCAGGTCTTCTCACTCTCGCTCCCTTGCGTCTCTTGGGCCGGAGTTACCGAATCCCCACTGCTCGGCCCAGCCGGTAACAAAGAGTTCCTCGTCCTGCTCAACCTTGAAAAAACTGCATAAACAGTTCCGCAAGGTCGGAATTATCGCCAATCCCGAGAAAGGCCATTGCCGCAAGGCGATCTCGACCGCAGTACGCCTACTCCAAGATCATGGTGCCGACGTGCTCTACGACCCAGGCGCTGCCTGTCTCGCCACCATCTCCGAGGACGACGTCGTGCTGGATGCGAATGGTTTGTCCAAAACCACCGATCTCCTCCTCGTTTTTGGAGGCGACGGAACCATCCTCCGTGTCGCCCGCGAAGCCGCAGGGGGTAGGGCACCGCTGCTGGGAATCAATACAGGTCGTCTCGGTTTTCTCTCCGCTGTTACCACATCCGAACTGCCCGAAGCATTTGACAAGATTTGGGCCAATGCCTTCGTCTTCGAATCCCGCCCGCTCATTGAGGCCCATCTTCCCTACAGACCGGAGGTCGCTAACCTCACCGCCATGAACGAGTTCGTGATCAGCCGTGGCGATGTGTCCCGGATCATCGAACTCGAGGTCTCCGTCGATGGCGAAGCCCTCACTCGCTACCGTGGCGACGGCCTCATCGTGAGTTCTCCAACCGGCTCTACCGCCTATTCCCTCGCCGCCGGCGGCGCCATCGTTAGCCCCAATGCCAACGTCTTCGCCTTAACTCCCATCTGCCCCCACGCCCTCTCCAATCGCTCCGTCATCGTCAGCCTCGACTCCATCGTCTCCGTCTCCATTCTCAGCACCAAGCTCTCCACCATCCTCAGCGCGGATGGCCAAGTCCGCGAAGTGCTCTCGCCTGGAAAATCTCTAGAAATTCGACGCAGCCAACGTGAGATCCAGTTGATGCGGCTGGAGGGAAGTTCGTTCTTCCAAACTCTACGCCAAAAACTCCAGTGGAGGGGGGCAACGATCTAGATTACTCTGCGGCCTCACCGATTCACCCAAACCCACGCGCCTGCTTCCAACTTAGCCCACCATCAAAGGCCAAAGCACAGTTCCTCTGTTCCACGCCCAACCACCCGCCCCGCCGCAAACCTCAACCTCTCACCCTCCTCCCCCACCCGTCGCATGATTCGATTAAAGGACATCGCCCTACGCGCAGGCGTTTCCATCATGACCGTTTCTAAGGTCATGCGAGGCGCCAAAGATGTGTCCGCTCACACGCGGGCACGCGTACACAAAATCGCAGCCGATCTCGGCTACGTTCCCAATGCCATGGCCCAAAGCATGCGGACCCGCTCCACCAAGTTGCTCGGCCTCGTCATCCCTTCCATCACCAATCCGCTCTTTGCACGCGTCGTCATGGCAATCGAAGATCGCGCCCAAGAACTTGGCTTCGATATCGTGCTCGCTCACACAGCCAACTCCGAAGAACGCGAGCAAGTCGCGATCCGCCGACTCATCTCTCGTCGTGTCGAGGGCCTGCTTATAGCCCCCGTCTATCGGATGGATCCAGAATCCCAGATCTACGAAGAACTCCTACGCCAACGGATCCCAACCATCATCCTGGGCCAAAAAGCTCCTTTCTGCTCCCAGTTTCTGAATGCCGAAAGTGACGACCAACTCGCAAGCCACAGCGCCACCCAACACCTGCTCAGCCTCGGCCACCGCCAAATCGCATTCCTCGCCGGCCCGTCTGCCTCCCCGGCAGCCAACGACCGACTCGCAGGTTACAAACGAGCTCTGCTTGAAGCCAACGTCGAGTTGGACGACCGACTCATCTTTCACGCTGGAGGTACTCTGGAAGAAGGTGAAAAAGTCGCACTCCAACTGCTCAACGAACGAGCCCAGTTCACTGCCATCCAGGCCGTCAACGACCTCGTCGCCATCGGAGCCGCAAACACCCTACTCAAACAGGGCCTGTCCATCCCCAAGGACTTCTCACTCGTAGGCTTCGGAAATTTCCTCATCAGCGAACACTTCAAAATCCCCCTCTCCACGGTGCGTCAACCCAAGTACCGACTCGGCGAAGCGGCGATCGACCTCCTCATGCGGTGTATGCGAGGCGAATCCCCCACGTCAAAACGTCTGACAGCCCAACTCGCGATTCGCGACAGTACCGGGCCTGCCCCGTTCTGCCCCCCGTTCCCAAGCGTTAGCGAGATGGAGACGGAATAGCCCCTGCCTCCGTCTCATGCCGGTGCGGCTCCATCCGACGCCTCCCATCCCCTAGCTCCCTCGTCAGCCGTTCGCGAAGCTGTAGCCTCGCACGGAGAAGCCGAACCTTGACGTTGCCTTCCGTCATTCCGAGCAACTCCGCCGTCTCCTTCACACTCAACCCCTCCACGTCGCGCATCACAAAGATTAACCGCTGTTTCTCCTCCAGCTCACCGATCGCTTCGTCAATCAAACGCACCGTCTCGTTCCGCCCCACCAACCGCTCGGGCGACTCACGCCAATCCGCAATAAACTCCGGATGCGGCACCGTCGCATACCCCTCTGCCGACTCCACCGACCCCTCCAGCGGCACCGTCGGAAGTCCATTGCGCTTCCGAATCACTTTGATCGCTGCATGCGTGGCAACCCGAAGCAACCAAGTCAGAAAACTCGACTCCCCTCGGAACGTTCCCAGATGTTCCATCACACTCAGAAAGGTCTGCTGAGTCACATCCTCTGCGTCCTGCTCATGCAAAACCAGTCTCCGCGCCACCGCAAATACGCGCCGCTCGTGCCGGTCCACCAAGGTCTCAAACGCTCCAAGCTCCCCGCCCTTCGCCAAGCGCACAAGCTCATCGTCTGGTAGCTGTCCGAACATCTCCTTCGAATCCTGCCCCATTCGCACATCTCAAACAAGCTTCCTCCCGATCTCCGTCTGAACCGCTCACGCCATCTCCTAAATGAGGCCCTACATCCAAACAGAGCGCCCCGTCCGACACATCGTCGAACGGGGCGCTGGCTTAACACTTCAGGATCTTAGACCCGATCAATACACCCTGTCGCTCTAGGGTTTGTCCAATTCTGCCTGAATCTTCTTCTGAGCAACCGATAGCAGATGCCTCGTGTAAGGTGCATTGTGCAAACCCTTGCTGCCGTCATGCGCAACCAGATAGAGGTTGAAGCGAGCTTCTCGGATCCCCAAGGGGATCTGCGCTTGATAGTTCGGCGTGCCGCTCGATCCGTCAGTCGGCCCCTTGATCGAAGTGCTCGCCGTCGGGTTAGAGAGCTGACCCGCATTCAAATACTCCCAGCCCAAAGCTCCATACAGCTTGGCCCACGAGTTCGTGTTCTTCGTCGTCGCCCACAAGTCCAACATCTGCTTGGTCTGGGTGATCGAAGTCACAATCTCAAGTTGTGTCACCGCCAACAGGTTCGTAGCGGACAGCAATCCAGTGGGTGAAGTATGGCACGTCGCACACGCCTGCGGTGTCCAACGGAACCCGTGGCCGGTGTAAACCGGATTCGACGGGGTCGCCCCCTCCTCATTATGACGATGAGTATGGCAACCCACGCATTGTAACGGGTTCTTCTGATGCGCTCCCTGCGGTGCCGGAACATCCCCAGTCACCCCGATCGATCCCATGAAAATGTTGTATTGCACGGAATGATGAGGAGGTCGGCTATTCCCGCTCACCGAAGCTCCACGAGCGTTATGGCACTGCCCGCAAAGACTGACGTTGGGGTTGTATTGGGAAGCAAAGTTCGTCCCCGTGTTATACGAGAAGAAGTTGGTCGAAGAAATCGGGTTCCGAAGTTGATTGGTGTAAATCGTCCCGGTCAATACGTTCGTGTAGACATGGGTGTTGTGCGTGTCATGACACGTCACACAGGTCACCGAGGTCTCTGCGGCCTCAATCCCCGAAGGCCAGTTGACGTTCGTTCGACTATTACCCGTGTTCTTGGCATTGGCCATCAGCATCTGCAATCGCACCGCACCAGAATGGCAAGCTCCACAAGAATTCATGCGTCCCACAGCGCTGACACGGTTGGTGTTCATGAAACCCACCGCCACGTCCTCAATCACCTCGGCATGCCCCGCCGTCTTCCACTCGTCATACGTCGGATGGTGGAATCCATTATGACAACCACCGCACAGCATCGCCGAAGGAGTCGTAATCGGAAGTATCTTCGGCTCCGCAGCCCCCTCCTGTGCCCACGCGACGTGATCACCCGCCGGCCCATGGCAGTTCTCGCACTGCACCCCAGAAAGATGGGGCGTCGTCGCCTCGTTCAGATAGCCTCCTGCCCCAAAGCCGATCACGTGACACGGTAAACAGGTCGGGTTGTTCTGCTGCTTTGCATTCTTTAGCGTTTCAAAAGCCCGAGCATGCCGAGTCTCCATCCAGCCCGAATGCGTCTTCATCGGTGCCGCATTATGGCACTCCGCACAGGCTTCCGACCCCACGTACGCTGGCGTCCCTCCCGTAACTCGAAAGATCGCCATGTCCCCCTGCTTCGCCACGGTCGCCGATGTAGCCGCCCCAGGGGCTCCCACGTCCACCCATACCCCACCCGCCGCTGAACTCCGCTTCTGAAGCTGAAATGGAGGAGTCAACCCTAACCATTGCACCAAAACGTTGTCCCCGTCCGTGATGTTCGTAATCACAGGGTTCGCGGTAATTCCACCCGGCGTCGGACGAAGAAGCTTATACTGCGCCTGCACCTGTGCCGTCGTTGCCAACGAAACCAACAACAAGAGCATAATCGAGATCGTCAGCGCGCTCCTCCGAGGGGCGTGCCGCGGTGAATCTAACGTGGATCGAGCATCTTTGATCATAATGGGTCCTCCTGAAGTGCGTTTCGTTATTCGGGCCACTCGTCCACTCAGGCCGCCTCGTTTTCCATTCTCTTCGGAGACCTTCGGCACGCCTGACCCAGCTGTGTAACGTTCTACAAAACTCGCCAAGGCTCGACTCCACGGATTCAATTCGGTTTTGAGCATTTCTTGCTATACCGCCACTAGTAATGATCTAGATCATCGTCCCATCTCGCTCGCCCCTTCCTCGGATCCGCCCCCACCTCCCTCCCGTTCCTCCTCCTTCTCAACATTTTCCAATCGCCCCCGTCGCGCTCTTCAGAGATGGTACCTGCACCATGCCAAACCGTTTGTTCCTCATTGATAGTATGGCGATCGTCTATCGCGCCCATTTCGCCTTCGCTCGTAATCCCATCATCAACTCCAAAGGCCAAAACACATCCGCCCTCTTCGGCTTCACCCTCACGCTGCTAGACCTCATCCAAAATCACTCCCCAACCCACCTCGTCGCCGCTTTCGATACCCCAGCCCCCACCGAACGTCACATCCTCTTCCCCGAATACAAAGCCCACCGCGAAGCCATGCCCGAGGATCTCGTCGCCGCCCTCCCTCATGTCAAACGTCTCCTCGCCGCATTCCGCATCCCTCTTCTCATCCTCGACGGTTTCGAAGCCGACGACCTCATCGGAACCGTGGTCTCCCATACCCCAGCAGATTGCCAATGCTTCATGGTCACCCCAGACAAAGACTTCGGGCAACTCGTCTCCGATCATGTCTTTCTCTTCAAACCTTCCCGTGGAGACGCACCTCCAGAAACGCTAGGCATCGACGAAATCAATCAACGTTGGGGAATTCAGAAACCCGCCCAGGTCATCGATATCCTCGCGCTCATGGGCGATGCTTCCGACAATATCCCCGGTGTCCCAGGCATCGGTGAAAAAACGGCCGCCAAACTCATCGCCGAGTTCGGCAGTCTCGAGAATCTCCTCGACCACCCCGAAATGCTCAAAGGAAAGCTGCGCCAGAACATCGAATCCAACCGGGAGCTCGCACTGCTCTCCAAACGTCTCGCCACCATCCTCTGCAACGCTCCTATAGCCACCGCCTTGCCGGTGTTCCTTCGCCAAGAACCCGATCTCGACGCGCTGAAACTCCTCTTCGATGAACTCGAGTTCAAATCGCTCGCCAAACGAGTCTTCTCTTGGTTCACCCCCGAACCAGCCCCCATCGCTCAACGTTCGACATCCACTCCCGGCGAACTCAATTTCGACCCACTCCCTTCCCAACCCTCCACCGCACTGGCGGTAAGCCCCCAGGAGCACCTACCAACCTCACCCGTGCTCTCAACGGATCCACTGGAGCTGTCCCCTCAAACCCAAGCCAATAGCGCCGAAAACGTCCCTCACCAATACGTCATCGCAAACACCCCCGCGCTCCAAGATTCCCTGCTCGCCCAACTCTCCTCGCTGAAGTCGTTCTGCTTTGATCTCGAAACCACTGGCCTCGACCCCAAGTCCTGCCACCCCATCGGAATCGCCTTCTCTTGGCAACCCCATACAGGCTTCTACTGGCCTCTCCCACCCACCCCCGTCGAACTTGCCCGCGATCTGGAGCGCCTAACCCCCGCTCTCACCAACTCCACCATCGAAAAGGTCGGCCATAATCTCAAATTCGACATCAGCGTCCTGCGCTGGAATGGGCTGCGTGTTCAAGGTCCTTGCTTCGATACCATGATCGCCCACACTCTCGTCGAACCCGAAATGCGCCACGGCATGGATGACCTCGCCGTCGCTTATCTCCGCTACAAACCGATTCCCATTTCCAGCCTTATCGGTTCCGATGGAAAAGGCTCCATGGCCGATGCCCCGCTCGCTCAGGTCGCCGAATACGCCGCCGAAGATGCCGATGTCACATGGCAACTGCGCGAGGTCTTCGAACGGTTGCTCGATGAGAAAGGTCAACGCAGGGTCTTCTCCGAGGTCGAAATGCCACTCCTCCCCGTGCTCGCCGACATGGAGTTCCACGGCATCCAGATCGATGCCTATGCCCTAGGTGAGTTCTCCAAACAGCTCGCGGGGAAACTCGCCGAACTCCAAACCCGCATCCACTCCCTCGCCGGGTGCGAGTTCAATCTTAACTCACCCAAACAGCTGGGCGAAGTGCTCTTCGATCGTCTGAAGCTCATCGACAAACCAAAGAAAACCAAAACCGGCCAATACGCCACCGACGAATCCACCCTCGAAGGTCTCGCCGCCGAACACGAAATCGCCCGCCTCATCGTCACGTTCCGCGGCTGCTCGAAACTCAAGTCAACCTACGCCGATGCACTCCCTCTGACGATCCACCCAGCCACAAACCGAGTTCATACCACCTACAACCAGGCCGTCACCACCACCGGTCGTCTCAACTCACAAAACCCAAACCTCCAAAATATCCCCATTCGCTCTGACCTCGGACAGGAAATTCGAAAGGCGTTCGTCCCGCGCCCTGGCTCGTACGTCCTGCTCTCCGCAGATTATTCACAGATCGAACTCCGGATCATGGCCGCCCTCAGCGGTGATCCTGGGCTGCTCGCCGCCTTCAAAGCCGACAAGGATATCCATACCGCCACCGCCGCCGCAGTCCACGATGTCATGGAACCTATGGTCACCGCAGAAATGCGGCGCACCGCGAAGATGGTCAACTTCGGCATCATCTACGGTATCTCTGCGTTCGGCCTAGGCCAACGTCTTGGCGTCTCCAGAACCCAAGCCGCACGCATCATCGAAAACTACTTCGCCCTCTACCCAGGTGTGAAATCTTACATGGAAAAAGTCGTCAATGACGCCCGAGAAAAAGGCTTCGTCGAAACCCTCACCGGAAGAAGGCGCTACTTGCGTGACATCCGGTCCGCCAATGCCGCCGTCCGCAGCGCAGCCGAACGGAATGCCATCAATACCCCGGTCCAAGGAACCGCCGCCGATCTCATCAAGCTCGCCATGTCCCGAATCGCAAACGAGCTGAAGGTTCGTCATCTCCAAACGCACATGCTGCTTCAAGTGCACGATGAACTCCTCTTCGAGGTCCCTCAAGAAGAAGTCCCCATCGTCCACGAACTCATCGGGCGTCACATGCGATCCGCCATGCCGCTGAATGTGCCCCTCGTTGTGGATATCGGAATAGGTCCCAACTGGCTCGAGGCGCACTCCTAGCCCGATCCGACCCCAGGCCCCTCAGCACGCAGTCCCGTCCTCCAAGCTTCTAGCCCCACCCCGTGTGCGTCCGGTCACATTTGACTCCTCCACTACATTCTTCACCCTTACCTTCGGGTCATGAACATCATCCCGTTCGATCCCTCACAATCCGCCCCCAACTCATCCACAAATCCACAAGCCCAACGACAGCTGCAAACGGCTACAACGCCTCCTTCCTCAGGCACATTCTGGGAATCGCTCGGGCAACTCTCTGTGCTGCTCGCAGGGCTCTGGGCCTCGGCACTAACCCTCCAATCGATCGCAGGGTTCGTCTCCTCACCCCAACCGCCTCCCGCTCTCGCCGCTCACGATCCGATAAGCACCTCTCCCGCTCACCCATCACACATTCCTCTCCATAACGCATACACGAACAACAGAGTAGACTTTCTCTCCCCTCGGTCCACCATCACCCCAGCCGCCACCACCAATCAAGCCCCTGGGTCGCTCAAAGAGTCACCCGCCGTAACCCCGGGTTGATCAATCGGTCCTCATGAGAATCGCCACACTCTCACAAACACGTTGGGGACCGTGGATCCTCGGCCTGATCGTTGTCACCGTCATCGCCCTGCTTTCGTCCACCAAATTGCTCATGGAGCTCGCGCTCATGGGCAAAACCCCTTCCGTGAGTCTCGCCCTTAGACGCTCCTTCGAAGACTGGTACGCCATGGGACTTTTCATCCCCGCAGTTCTCGTCGCCGCACGAAAGGTTCCCATCGATGCCACACCGTTCGGTCGATGGTTGGGTCTCCACGCCGCCGCCTCTATCCTCTTTAGCCTCGCCTACATGGCCACCTTCTCAACCCTGCTCCACGGACAAATCTCCATCGAAAAAGTGCCCTTCGAGTTCTTCGATTGCATGCAGAAACTCATCGTCCACTACCTCCCCAGTGTCGTCGGTATCTATTTCATGGTGGTGCTAGGACACAACGGCTGGTTCTTCTATCAGCGCTCTTCCAAACGCGAACTCCGCACCGCTGAGCTCGAAACCCAACTCGTCCAAGCCAGACTCGAAGCCCTGCGCATGCAACTCAACCCCCACTTTCTGTTCAATACACTGCACGCCATCTCCTCGCTCGTTCATCAAAACCCAAAGGCCGCCGATCGCACCATCGCACGGCTCAGCGATCTGCTCCGCCACACGCTCAACCCCTCCCACGGCCACGAGTCCACGCTCCGCCAAGAAATGGCCCTTCTCTCGTGCTACCTCGACATCGAGAAAACCCGCTTCGGAGACGCTCTGTCCGTCGATCTCCAAGTCGACCCATCGACGCTCGAAGCGCTTGTCCCAACGCTCATCCTCCAACCGCTCGTGGAGAATGCCATCCGCCACGGTTTTGAATCTCTCGACGGAACCGGGGTCATCACCATCCGAACCGCTCATCTTGGCTCCAAATTGCAGATCGAGGTCATCGATAACGGCCAAGGTCTTTCCTCTCCAAACGAATCGACTCGCATCGAAGGTGTGGGGCTCTCGAATACTCGCTCCCGACTCCAACATCTCTACGGTGATCAACAAGCGCTCGATCTCGAACCTGCTCAGCCTCGCGGTACCCGGGTTCGACTCTCCCTGCCGTTCCGATCGGGCTCCCCCACCTTCAGAAAAGTCAGCGCCTAGCCATGCATCGTTACTGCCGCCCCCTTGTAGGCCGTGTGCCCTCACACGGCGGTGGCCATCCATCCCTTGATCCACGCACAGCCCGGATTCAAGGTTCCAACTCACACCCATGTGTTGAAGACCTCGCCTAGCCATGAACTTCCGCACGCTCATCGTCGATGACGAGGCTCACGCGCGATCTCGCATCCAGCACCTGCTCCAGGCTCATCCCGATTTCTGTGTCATCGGCGAATGCACCAATGGCACCCAAGCGGTCGAACGGATTCGAATCAATCAACCCGACGTCGTTTTTCTCGATGTTAAAATGCCCGGCATGGATGGGTTCGAAGTCTGCCGCTCGATCCTCCCTCATGCTACCCCGCTCGTCGTTTTTGTCACCGCCTTCGACCAATTCGCCCTCAAGGCCTTCGAGGTTCGTGCCATCGACTACTTACTCAAACCCTTCGACGAGGATCGCTTTAAGCAAGCCCTAGCCCACATCCGGGACCGCCTAAGCACTCACAACACGGTCCATTCACAAAACGCCCAGTTGGTTCGATTGCTCGAAGATCTGCAGCAGGCCAAATCCCTACCCGATCGCTTCGCGTTCAAAGTCGATGGCCGAGTCGTCCTGTTCCGGGCCGATGACATCTCCTGGATCGAGTCTGATGGAAACTACCTGCGTGTCCACTGCACCGATGTCACCCATCACCTCCGCGAGACGCTCGCCTCGATGTAATCCCAGCTCGCGCCGGACAAATTCATACGCATCAATCGGTCCACGATCGTGAACCTCGATCGTATCCTCGAACTCCAAGCGCTGTTCTATGGGGATTACACCGTCATTCTCAAAGATGGAACCAAACTCGGACTGAGCCGGAACTACCGTGATCGTATCGAGGCCTTGCTGAGACGCTAGCCGCCGTTCGATGAGTGCCGAATATCCCGACCTTCATAAAGAAAAACCACTTCCTCTGCCACATTGGCAGCATGGTCCGCGATGCGCTCCAAGGATTTGGAAATCACCATCAGGTTCAGGCATCTCGTAATATTCCCCGGCTTTTCGATCATATAGCTCGAAAGCTCGCGATGTAGCTGCTTGTTCAGAGCATCCACATCCTTATCGCGCGGAACCACCGCTCGCGCCTTGTTCGCATCCCCTCTCACAAAGGCATCCAGCGCGTCCGCCAGCATTTCCAACGCCATCCCTGCCATGCGAGGGATATCCACATAGGGCTTCAATTGCGGCTCTTGCCCCAGCTCAATCGCCCTCCGTGCAATGGTCGTCGCCTCGTCCCCCACACGTTCCAAATCCCGCGAGATCTTCATCGCAACCGTAATCAACCGCAAATCCGAGGCCAAAGGCGCACGGGCCAACAGATGGATCGACGTGTCGTCCACTTGCATCTCAAAATGGTCTAAGACCGAATCATCCAAAATCGTCTTTCGCGCCAGCTCATCGTCGCGCTCCACCAACGAGCGTATCGACATTCTCACCGCCGTCTCCGCGTGGCTCGCCATCTCCAGCAACTGGTTCTTCAGTTGCCCCAATTCTTTCTCAAAGTGCGTTTGCATGTGTCTCACTCAACCCTCATCAAATCTCAACCAAACCGCCCCGTCACATAATCCTCTGTCTGGCGCTTGCCAGGGTTCGTAAATAGTTTGTTCGTGGAGTCGAACTCGATGAGCTCGCCCAGATAAAAAAAAGCTGTCTGGTCCGAGATCCGCGCTGCCTGCTGCATGTTGTGAGTCACAATGACAATCGTAAACTCACTCTTCAACTCGATGATCAACTCCTCAATCTTCATCGTCGCAATCGGATCCAGGGCCGAGGCTGGCTCATCCATCAACAGAATCCGCGGCCGAATCGCGATCGCCCGTGCAATACACAATCGTTGCTGCTGGCCCCCAGACAATCCCAGCGCATTCGCACTGAGTCGATCCTTCACCTCTTCCCACAAAGCCGCTCCACGCAAACTCTTCTCCACAATCCCATCCAACTCCGACCCCGACTTCATGCCCTGCAATCTCAACCCATACGCCACATTCTCAAAAATCGACTTCGGAAACGGGTTCGATCGCTGAAACACCATCCCTACCTGCTTCCGTAACTCCATGACATCAATCTTCGGCCCGTAAATGTCCTCACCGTCGATCCTTACCGCCCCCTCTATCCTCACACTGTCAATGAGGTCGTTCATCCGATTCAGACATCGCAACAGCGTAGACTTGCCACAGCCCGATGGCCCAATGAATGCCGTCACAAGCTTCTCACGCAGGTTCATCGTGATGCCCTTCAGCGCAAGCGCCCGTCCATAGTAGAGTTTCAAATCCTCAATCTCCACTAGCACACGAGCCCCTCCCGCAACCTGTGGCACTTCAGGGGCCTTCACCGTTACTCGCGAAACCATAAGGTCAGCCATAATCAAGAAATCGATCGAAGCTTCCGTCGCATGTGCATCCGCACAAAGATCGCCACCAAATTCAATGCAAACGTCAAAACCAACAGAACGATCACCGTCCCAAACAAAATCGGTCGCGTCTGCTCGATGTTCGGCGACTGAGTCGAAAGCACGTAAACATGATACCCCAACTCCATGAATTGATCCGTCAAACTCTTCGGCAACTCCGCCATGTAATACGCCGCCCCCGTAAACATAATCGGCGCCACCTCCCCCGCCCCACGGCTCACCGCAAGAATAGCCCCCGTCAAAATCCCCGGCGCAGCCTGCGGCACCACAATGCGCACAATCGTTTCAAGTTTCGAAGCGCCCAACGCCAAACTCGCCTCACGCAATCCTTGCGGTATCGCCCTCAACGCCTCCTCCGTCGCAACGATCACCACCGGCAAGGTCAATATCGCCAGTGTCAACGATGACCAGATGAGCGCCGGCTTCCCCCAAATCGGTTCCGGCTTCCCAGGATACAAGATCCCGTCCATGCCCTGCCCCACGAAGTTGATGAAAAAACCCACACCAAAGAGCCCAAATACAATCGATGGCACCCCCGCAAGGTTGTTCACCGCGCCGCGTATCACGCGTGTCGTCAGCGAGTTCGCACGCGCATACTCCGTCAAATAGATCGCCGTGATCACCCCCATCGGAAGCACGAATATCGACATCAATATCACCAACGCCGCTGTCCCAAATACCATCGGAAAAACCCCCGCATGGGCCGCATCAAACATCCCAGCCTCCGTGCCCCCAGTAATAAACCGCCACGATATCGTCCCCCATCCATGGTAAAATACGTTCCCTAGCAAAATGGCTAATATCGCCATGATCAACAGCGTCGCAAGCCCCGAGAATAACCCAAAGACTCTCGACCCGTAATCCTTACGCTCGCTCCGAAATTGTCCCGTGCTCGTAGTCGCCATTCTACGCCTTCCCTTCCAGTCTCAGCTTCAGCCGGTGTACCACTAAGTCCCCAATGAAATTGCAAACAAAGGTCACCACAAACAGTAGCAACCCGATCGTGAATAGGATCCGATAGTGATGCCCTCCAAAGACCGCCTCCGCTAACTCCGCCGCAATGCTCGCCGTAATCGTGCGCGTCGAATCCAACAAACTCGCCGACATAATACTCGCGTTCCCGCTCGCCATCAAAACAATCATCGTCTCCCCAATCGCCCGACCAAACCCCAACACCACCGCCGCAAATACCCCAGGCATCGCCGAAGGTAAAACAACCTGCCATGCCGCCTGCCACCGCGATGCCCCCAATGCCAACGCAGCCTGCGTATAGCTCCGCGGGACGCTGGTCAACGCGTCCTCCGATATCGAGAACACCACCGGGATCACCGCCAAACTCAAACCTACACCAGCCACGAAAGCGTTTAGTCGCGACTCATACCCAAACACCTGCTTCAACACCGTCGCCATCACGATCAGCATAAAAAAGCCCGTCACAACCGATGGCACCCCTGCCAACAACTCAATGCACGGTTTCACAGTCTCCTGCACCCGCTGCGAGGCTAACTGCGAAATATAGAGGGCCGCCCCAAGAGCCAAGGGCACCCCCACCAGCAATGCCACCAACGTCGTCTTCAGACTGCCCAACACCAATGGCATGATATTGTATTTATGAATCCTCGATATGGGTTGCCATATATACTCCGGTCGATCATACCCACTCCACTGCTGGGGCAATAATAGATAACGCCACCTCGTGGTGTTTACTGAGTCGTCCTTGTCCGTCGTCGTCGCTTCCTTCGCCGCTTCCACCTTCACTTCCATCAGACTCCGAAGCGTCTCCTGGTCCATCCCCGCATATTGCTTCTCCGTTAGCTCTAAATACGACATCACTTCCGATTTCGTCATCGACCCCAAGCGCTCCACCGGAATCACGGGCTGAACCGCTGCACTGTTCATTTGCTCAAAGACAATCGGCAACGTCATCCGCCCCACAAAGAGGAAGATCAGAAAGATCGTCACGATCGACGAGAGCGAAACCGCGAAGATCAACTTCTCCGCGATCCACTCCGAGGGGCGAGCGCGATGCCCGCGCTTCAACCCCATCCAGCCGATCGATCGCTGCTGCTTGGTCGGGCTCTCGCTCATTCTCTCAAGTTCTTAGGCAACGGAAAGTAGCCCACATCCTTCACCACCTTCTGCCCATCCTCACTGCGTATCCACTTCAAATACGCAGCCGCTTCACCCTTGTCCAATGCCGGATTGATGTAAATAAAGAGGTACCGGGAAATCGGATATAACCCCTTCACCACATTCTCCTCCGTAGGATCCAAGGCCGGCGATCCATCGTCCTTCTTGATGGCCAGATGTTTCGCTCCTTCACCATACGCCGCACCGCCATAACCAATTCCGTTCTTCTCCTTCGCCACCGCCTGCAACACCGCCGCCGTGCCCGGCATCGTCTGCGCGTTCGCCGCAAAGTCCTTGCCCTTCAACACGTGCTCCTTAAAGAATTCATAGGTCCCCGAACTGTTCTCTCGGCTGTAAACCACAATCGGCGCGTCAGCCCCTCCCAATTGCTTCCAGTTCCGAATCTTGCCCGTAAAGATTAACTCCAACTGCTCCAGACTCAGTTCTTTGATCGGGTTGCTGTTGTGCGTGTAAACCGAAAGTCCATCCAACGCCACCTTATACTCCGTAGGGCGCTTCCCAAAGGCCTTGATGCAGGTCTCGATCTCCTTCGCACGAATCTTCCGCGAAGCATTACACAAGTCCGTGGTCTGGTTCTGCAACGCCGCAAACCCCGTCCCCGTCCCTCCTCCAGTCACCTGGATTTTCGTCCCGTTGTTCTTGGACATGTACGTCTCAGCCCATTTCTGTGCCAAGATTACCATCGTGTCCGATCCCTTCGAGGTGATGTTTCCCGCCCATACCGACGCCGACGCCCCCACCCCAAGCGCCAATCCCAACGCCCATCGCATCAGGTTCCGATTCAGTTTCATGTTCATGTTCATTTTCTTTAGCTCCTCACAGATGCCTAGCCTGTCCCTCTCGCCTCGTCGCTTCGTTAAAACTTAAACACCGCATCCACTTGCAAACGCCCAATCGTGCTCCCGCTGTCCAACGGACTCGCCTCGATCGCGTCCAAAAGAAAGTACGTAAACCCAACGGTCAACGAGTCAAACGGGGAATACATAGCCCTAACCACATGCCCGCGAATGTTCGTTCCAGGTTGATAGCCCCGACGTCCCCCAAGCGGCGCCGTCGAGTAGTAGGTGCCCGAATCCGAATCCACCAACTCTTCCCACCAAAAGTCGCTCTCCAGATACTTGTAACGATACCCCAAATCCCAAGTTCCACGCTTCCCCGATTTGCCAAATGTAATGCCCACGGAATACGCCGAATTTTTCAAATCCGCCCCTGGGTTCTGCGCATAGTCCCCACCCACTCGAATCGGGAATGCTCCTGCATACATCGGAAAGCTTTCCAGCGTGTAAACCACACTCGCGTCCGCCACCCAAGGGTTGTAGTTGTTCACCAGCGCGCCCTGCGCGTCCCGCGTGTTCCCCACGTTCACGTCCGGCACCGTAGCCGCCGTCGTGCCATTCACTCCCCTCAACCCGTCCTTACCCGAAACCGCCAACCCCGATACCCCAAGGCTGCTCTGCCAATGGGCGTTCCAGGTCGAATCCAATCGAACCTGTCCCGCTACCAAATACGGGTCCCGACTGCTGCCCCCAATCTCGTCCAACACAAACTCCCCAGCGTTAAATTTCACCGAGTGTTTGTCGTTGATCGTGTAAACAACCTGCTGACCCAACCCCTCCGGCGTATAATCTTGGTCAAAGATCAGGTCCGAAAACACGAGCGGGTTTTCCATCTTCCCACCAATCAAGGTGCCATTCCAACTCGCCGTGTGGATCGGATTCCACTTCGCATACACCGTGTCCAACGTTATTCCCTTCTTCACCGCGTTGTCCTGCATCGTCTCATTCGACGAAATCGGATCCGTCCCATTAGTCCCCGAGGCCAACCTCAATCCCACCTCAAAATCGTCCGCCAGATTCGCCACGGCTCCAAATCGCAGTCGATATCGAAATCGGTTCCGGTCCACGAATCCAGCCTCGTCACGATAAAGCCCATCATATCGCAACCGAACGTCCCCGTTGAACTTCAGGCTGTTTACCCACTCCGGCATCCCGCTCTTCACCGCATACGCCTTCGCAAAGTCCTTGTCCGCCTCCGCCCGCAGATCATTTGCCTCCTTCACCGTCAATATCCCCTTGTCCACCAGTTTGTCGATCAACGCATCCGATGATTGCGCGTTGGCAGCCGCTACAGCCGCAGCCGCAGCCAGCCCAGTTGCTATCCTCCACCCGAGTCCTGTGTTTCGTTTCACGCGATGATTTGGTTGTCCTAGATTCTTGTTTCTTTTCTCCGAACATCCTGCGTCATCCTCGCGAACACAAAGCGACAGAATTGTTACATTCACGTGACACACCCCGCCTCATATCCCGTGCCGCTTCGACGCGCCCCGCGTTTTCAAGGGCCTCAAACCTCGACCCCTGATCCCCAAAGGCTCTCCCCCCCTTCCCCGGGCTCCTTCAATTGGATCCGCAAAAAGCGAAGCTCAAGCACACCTTCTCGTCCCGATGGCCGACGCACCAGGACCCAAATCATCCCAAGGTCAAACGTTGCAACGCGCGAATCGCTCCTCTATAAACACCCAACATTTTTATGAGCCCAGCGCGAGATCAAGCGGTACAGTCAAATCCAACCCAGGCCCACATCACCCCCAAGAAATCCTGGCGTAAACTCCTCGTAGCCAACCGCAGCGAGATCGCGATCCGGGTCTTCCGCGCCGCCACCGAACTCGGCCTTAGAACCGTCGCCATCTACGCCCAGGAAGACCGTTTCGGCCTGCACCGCTTCAAGGCCGATGAAGCCTACCTCGTCGGCCAAGGCAAAGGCCCCGTCGCCGCTTACCTCGATATCCCAGGTATCATCGCCCTCGCCAAAGAGCACGACGTCGATCTCATCCACCCCGGCTATGGGTTCCTCTCCGAAAACGCCGCCTTCGCCAGGGCATGCCAAGAAGCCGGTATCACCTTCGTCGGCCCCCGACCCGAACTGCTCGAGCTCATGGGCGACAAAGTCGCCGCTCGTCACACCGCTCATAAACTCAAAATCCCCACACTCCCGGGCACCGAAGAACCCGTCACCGATCGCTCCGAAGCCCTCAAAATCGCCCGAGAAATCGGCTTCCCACTCATCATCAAAGCCGCCTTTGGTGGTGGCGGCCGCGGCATGCGCGTCGTGGAAAAATCCAGCGACCTCACCAATCTCCTCGACGAAGCGCAAAACGAAGCCGAACGTGCCTTCGGTAACTCAGCCGTCTTCCTCGAAAAATATATCCCCCGCGCCAAACACATCGAAGTCCAAGTGCTCGGCGACCAGCATCGCAACGTCCTCCACCTCCACGAACGCGATTGCTCCGTCCAACGGCGTCACCAAAAAGTGGTCGAAATCGCCCCCGCCATCGACCTCAATGAACGGGTCCGAACCGAACTCTGCGAGGCCGCCGCCCGCCTCGCTCGGGAGGTCCGCTACGATAACGCGGGCACCGTCGAATTCCTCTACGACCTCGACCGCAAAGAGTGGTTCTTCATCGAAATGAACCCTCGCATCCAGGTCGAACATACCGTTACCGAGGTCATCACAGGGATCGACCTCGTCCGTTCCCAAATCCTCATCGCCCAAGGTCACTCTCTCTTCGGACCAGAAGTCGATCTGCCCCAACAGAACGCCATCGCTCGCAACGGCTATGCCGTCCAATGCCGCGTCACGACCGAAGATCCCGAGAATAAATTCACCCCCGACTACGGCAAAATCTTAACCTACCGCTCCGCCGGGGGCTTCGGCGTGCGCCTCGACGGCGGAATGGGCAATGCCGGCACGGTCGTCACCCCGTTCTACGACTCCCTCCTCGTCAAAATCACCGCCTCCGGCCGATCCTTCCCCATGGCGCTCCAACGCATGGACCGCGCCCTCCGTGAGTTCCGAATCCGTGGTGTAAAAACCAACATCCCGTTCCTCGAAAACGTCATCCACAACGCCGTTTTCAAGTCCGGCCAAGCCACAACCACACTCATCGATACCACCCCGGAGTTGTTTAGCTTCAAACACCGCCACGATCGTGCGTCCAAACTGATGGCGTTCCTAGGCAATGTGATCGTCAATGGCAATCCCCAGGCCAAAGGCTACGCCTCCAAAACGCCCCTCACCCCAGCCCCAGCCGTCCCCTACGACCACAAGTCCACCCCACCTCCAGGCACACGCCAACGCCTGCTCGAGCTCGGCCCAAAACAGTTCGCTGAATGGACGCTCAAACAAAAGCCGCTGCTCATCACCGATACCACCTTCCGCGATGCCCACCAGTCGCTGCTCGCCACTCGCGTGCGCACCTACGACATGGCCGCCACCGCCGATGCCCTAGCGCGTCGCGCCTCCGAATTGTTCAGTCTCGAACTCTGGGGCGGAGCCACTTTCGATACCGCCATGCGCTTCCTCCACGAAGATCCATGGCAGCGCCTCCGACTCCTCCGTGCCAAGATTCCCAATATCTGCTTCCAAATGCTCTTCCGCGGATCCAACGCCGTCGGTTACAGCAATTACCCCGATAACGTCGTCGCCGGCTTCGTCAAACACGCCGCCACCGAAGGCATGGATATCTTCCGCATCTTCGACTCCCTCAATTACCTCCCCAACCTCAAGGTCGCTATGGAGGCGGTCCAGGAAACCCACGCCGTCTGCGAAGCCGCACTCTGCTACACCGGTGATATCCTCGACCCACACCGGGACAAATATTCCCTCAAATACTACGTCGACCTCGGCAAAGAGCTGGAAAAAATGGGGGCGCATATCCTAGCGATCAAAGATATGGCCGGATTGTGCCGACCTCACGCCGCCTACAAGTTGGTCAAAGCGCTCAAGGAAGAGATCGGGATCCCAGTCCATTTCCATACCCACGATTCCAGCGGCATCAATGCCGCCTCCGTCCTCCGCGCCTGCGACGCCGGAGTCGATATCGTCGACCTCGCGATCGCCTCCATGTCCGGCTCCACAAGCCAACCTAATCTCAACTCCATCGTCGCCGCCCTCCAACATACTCCACGCGACACCAAGCTCGATCTCGGTGTGCTTAATGAGTTGTCCAATTACTGGGATCACGCACGCACCTTCTACGCTCCGTTCGATACGTCCCCCAAGAGCGGGAGCGCCGAAGTCTACGAACACGAAATGCCCGGTGGCCAATACACCAACCTCAAAGAACAAGCCGCGAGCATGGGCCTCGGAAATCGTTGGCCTGAAATCGCCCGCTGCTACGCTGAGGTCAATCAACTCTTCGGCGATATCGTCAAGGTCACTCCCAGCAGCAAGGTCGTCGGTGACATGACCATGTTCCTCATCACACGCGGCATCAAACCTGCCGATGTCGTGAACCTCGAACCCGGCTCCACCCCCTTCCCCGAATCCGTCATCGACATGCTCTCCGGTGGCCTAGGTCAACCCATGGGCGGTTGGCCCAAGGACGTCCAAGACGTGGTCCTCGGCAAACGCAAACCGATCAAGGGCCGCCCCGGAGCCTCGCTACCGGCCGCCAATCTCTCCAAAACCCGCTCCGAGCTGAGCACTAAGCTCCGACGCGATGCGTCCGACGATGATCTTTACAGTCACTTCATGTATCCCGAAGTGCATGCCGACTTCGCAAAGTTCGTTCGCGAGTTCGGCGACGTCACCGTCCTCCCTACCCCTGCATTCTTCTACGGCCTCAAACCCGGCGAAGAAATCTCCGTCGAAATCGAGCGAGGCAAAACCCTCTACTTCAAGCTCATCAACGTCGGCTCCGTTGATAAGGATGGTCGCCGTACCGTCACCTTCGAACTCAACGGTATGACCCGCGAGGCCAGCATCACCGACCGCTCCGTTCAGGCCAAGGTCAAGAGCCGCGAAAAAGCCGACCCCGCTGACCCCCAACAGGTCGGAGCTCCCATCCCAGGCATCATCACCGCCATGTCTGTCAGCGTCGGCACCAAGGTCGCCAAAGGGGAAAAGCTCTTCACCATGGAAGCCATGAAGATGCAGACCACCATCTACGCCAACACGGACGGAGTCATCCACGAGATCTACGTCAAAGTCGGCGACGCCGTCGAAAGCAAAGACCTCCTCCTCCGCATCCGAGAATAACCCCGCACCATGAAAACCAACCGCTGGGCCAAAACGATCGGCATCGCTCTCTGCGTCTTGGGTACGCTGGCCTTGCTCGCCAAACTCCCTCCCCAAAACACCGTCTCAGGCTCGGTCAATGGTCGCGAAGTGATCGGACAATCCGCAAGCTTCACCAGCTCAGCTCACCTAGCCTCCCAAACCGAGTCCGCCACCCTCCAGCTCGGTGCACAAACCGCCCACGTCACAGCCGATACCGTCAAACTCCCCGGCAACCGAACCATCCAAATCCCCATAGGCACCCGGCAAATCAAACTCTTCGAAACCCGCAACGACATCCGTGTCGTTTTCTCACCCTCCGGGGTTCAATAACCCGACGTGTTCGGCACGATTTCTTAGCGCTTCCCTGAGAATCACGTGGTGAGTCCCCAATGACATCTCCAAATTACGATGCCATCGTGATCGGCGGAGGGCCAGGGGGATCCACGGCAGCCACCGTCCTGACCCGCGCAGGACGGCGCGTGCTCGTGCTGGAGAAGGAGCGATTCCCTCGCTTTCACATCGGAGAATCACTCCTGCCCTACAACCGCCCTCTGTTCGATGCACTGGGCGTGCTCCCAGCTCTCGAGGCGGCTGGATTCCCTCGTAAGTATGGAGCTCAATTCCACCTGGGCAACGGCTCAAAGGCGCTGAAACTGGTGTTTCGGAGTGACGCCAACTTGACCTGAGATGTCACCCATGCAATGCATGCATCCATGCAAAAGATCCAGATCCTTTTTCCGGATCCGTTGATGAAGGCCCTCCGCGAGCTCGCGCGGATCGAGGATCGACCCGTAAGCGAGATCGTCCGGCGGGCCGTGGGTCGGGACCTCGCCCAGAGCGCCGGCTCGCTACACAGAGAGGCTTCCGCTCTCAGTGCCTTCCCAACCTTCGACGGAGGGGAGGTGCTCGTCTCCTCTGCGACCATGAAATCGCTCCTCCACGGTGATTGATTCCAATGAGCGCGTTAAACAGTCTGGACAGCAATATCCTGATCTACGCCGCCAACCGCACCGCTCCCAAGCACCCAAAGGCTTCCGCAGCCCGTATGTACAAATAAACGATTCTCCCCTCCCATGTGAGCGGGAAACACCGCCCCCTGGAAGCCGCATACAACGCATCCTTGGCAGGCAATCAGTGCCCAAAAAAATTACCGCCCTACAAGCCATCCACCCCGGTGTGGTCCTCCAGCACCAAGCTTTCCACGGGAAATCACGACCGTGCGCGCCCAGTAGAAGGGTGACCACCACCTCCAAACGAAACGAAACGGCCACTATCCCACCGCCCAGGCCCAAAGGGCCGCCATCCCTCAGCCCAGGCCACCGGCCTGGGTCTCAGTTGCACAATCCCCTCCGGCCTGTAGGGCCGCGATAGCGGATGACCGCAGCAGTCCAAAACTCCGAGCGAGCTGACCGAGTTCACTCCATTCGCTCCAAGGGATTTCCTCCTGTGGCTGCCGCACCATCACAAAAGCGCACCATTATC